>VFQQ010000290.1_pt1 | contig 114325 bp, 81 predicted proteins | sample 3512341 | NCBI WGS metagenome assembly VFQQ01 (sample SAMN10412373, study PRJNA504923) | tailings metagenome | isolation source: Relicate 2 Philex TSF1 revegetated site | place: Philippines: Tuba, Benguet | collected 2017-08-29 | reverse complement strand
CCGCCCCGATCGAATCCAAACGGGATCACACACAAGCCGCGGAAGCGGCTTTTTTTGTTTTCCGTGAGGGGGTAATCATTTGGTCTTTGACGGGCGGCCGCCCCGATCGAATCCAAACGGGATCACACACAAGCCGCGGAAGCGGCTTTTTTGTTTTCCGTGGGGGATAATCATTTGGTCTTTGACGGGAGGCCGCCCCGATCGAATCCAAACGGGATCACACACAAGCCGCGGAAGCGGTTGGGGGGAGGAGCTCATCAACACCAAAACTTTTGATCCTTAAAAGTTTAATAAAATACTTTATAGTTTATTTTTGTGTATAAATAGAACTTTTACTTAACTTTAAAAGTTTTTTAACAGGCGTTTTCTTAGTCTGCACACTGGTGAATGGATGAAATAACAGTACTGGAATTTCTGGAAGACTTTAAAACCAAGATGAAAATCTGGGATATCATTTTTATGGATAACAGTACTAAAAATATTCAGGCATTATTACAGCTTGAGATAACGCCTGCGATGCGAAAGAAGATCATTAATGACCTTACTCCTGGAGATTATAGTGAAGGGCCGGTTCCAGACCGTCAGTTTGTAGGCAATGATCTCTGGGTGTTTGGCAAAGAGGTAAAACAGCAGGAGGTATATATCAAGATCACTTTAGGCTATGCCGGAAAAGCAGTGATTTGCATCTCGTTTCATACGGCTGAGTATCCTATGAAATATCCATTAAAACTCGAAAAAAAATGAAAACCATAAGGAGTCCTTTAAGTGATAAATTGCTGGATGTAAAAATCAGGGAGGAACAAATGTCTTTCAGAAAGGAGACCTTTGAAGTGCTGTATCATTATTATGAGGATATGGATCAGCAGTTTACCACTGATGAGCTGGATGAAATAAATTTAAAGCAGGTATATAATCAGTACAGGGAGAAGTACAATTTACCTTTTGCTGAAGAAATAAAAGGTATAAGGGAGAAATATCAGCTGTCAGCCAGTAAAATGGCTGAAGTGCTGGGTTTTGGTGCCAACATTTACAGGCAGTATGAAGCCGGAGAAGTACCTAGTCTGTCTAATGCCCGGCTTATTCAGCTGGCGGATGATCCTGGTGAGTTCAAAAAACTGATTTTATTAAGCCGCTCTCTGGAAGAGAATGAGCAGCAAAAGATATTGCAGAGGGTTGACCAACTTGTTGAAAAACAAAGTAAGCTTACTTACGACGACCTGATAGCCGATTATGTATTGGGAGCCGGGAGTAGGCTTACCCGGTTTAACGGTTATAAAAAACCGAATATAGAAAAGACCTTTGGTGTGATACAGTTTCTTATTTCAAAACTCAATCCTACCAAAACGGCTCTTAATAAGCTGTTGTTTTATATAGACTTTATGCATTTCAGTAAACACTGTGTTTCTTTCTTGGGGCTGGAGTATAGAGCAATAGAATACGGCACCGTTCCCAGTCGTTACGAAAGCCTGCTCGAATATGGAGCTGAATCCGGCTTTATAACACGGGAAAGACGTACATTAGACAATGGAGGCTATAAGGAAACCTATAATTTAGGTAATCATATCATATCTGCCACTTTTACTGAAGAGGAGGCTGACACTCTGAAACAAGTGACAGAAAGGTTTAAAACATACACTGCTGCTCAAATAGTAGACGTAAATCATAAAGAAGAGGCCTGGTTGAGCAATATGCAGAATAAATCTATGGCAGATTATAAGTTTGCCTATAAATTGATCACTGATCATGTTATATGAAAAATACAATCGGCTAAAGTTTTGAACGTTCAGGGATTATGGAAAGGGATGTTCTCTTTTTGAAGAATAAGAGATTGATTTTTAAAACTGACCCTTTTTTGACAGAAAGCCGCCCCGACCGAGTCCAAACCGGATCACACAAGCCGCGGAAGCGGCTTTTTTTATTTTCCACGGGAGAGGAGCTCATCAACACCAAAACTTTTGATCCTTAAAATGATGGCTCAAGACTCATTCTGGACTTCTCCCACCAGGAATGCCAACGAATAACCCTTACGTAGAGTCTTTAACGGAAAGTTGAGAAGCGAATGCTTATCCGTAAACTGGTTTTTAACTTTGTGACACCAGAACGAAAATAGATGGCTGGAAATGCGAGTATAACTTTTTTCGTCTTCATACGTTCGTTAAGTAATCTATTTCCGCAGAAATTTATTAACTTACATCAAAATAACCCTGAAACTCTAATTAAAACTGTCCAGATAACCGGCAGGAGCTTAATTTCTGGAATTCCAGACCTTGATATAGGTGCCTGAACTTTAACTTTCATTGGTTTAGATAGAGAAATAAAGTTGAAAAAAAGCAAAGGCTTGTAAATAAAATACACCTGCCTTTACTATATTCTCATTTCCCAATATCGAAAAAACGGAAGCAGATTAATAGGTTACGTCATCGGGAAATACCCAAATGGATGAAGAACATAATAGTCTTATTGAGAACCATCTGTTTCTCCAGGGGATCGGAACCTGAGCTATTGACTCAAATATACCGAAGTAAAACCATTCTCAGATTTATCGTATTTCTAACAATATAAGGAAGTTTAATAACCATTATGCGATTTCATATCCCTGGGATCCCCCATACAGTTACAAACGCGGCCTTTATAAGCTGTGCTTATACACAGAAGGTCTATAAGCTTTGTTCAATGCTTACAAAGCTCGGCCATGAGGTTTATCACTATGGCTGTGAAGGCAGTAATCCATTGTGTACTGAAAATGTCCAAATTGTTTCTGAAGAGCTCAGATGCGGGTTCTATCCAATAAACTATCATATCGAGCAATTCAGATATGACACAAAAGACGAGTTTCATGCAAAGTTTTATCAAAATTGTATAGAGGAAATAAAAAAAAGACAAAAACCAAGAGATTTCTTGCTCTGTGCCTGGGGATGGGGGCATGAACCTATAGCCCGTGCTTTTGATGCCAATATAATGATTGTTGAATCAGGAATAGGTTACGAAAGCACTTTTTCGAAATTTAGGGTATTTGAATCATATACCTGGATGGCACATGTGTATGGTTTAAATAATATTAAGAACGGTAATTGGTATGATGCCGTTATTCCCAACTTTTTTGATCCGGAGGATTTTACATTTTCTGACCAAAAGGAAGATTGGTTTCTTTATTTAGGAAGAATTACGCATCGAAAAGGAATTGATATTGCTGTTCAAACCACTAAAGAAATTGGAGCTAAGTTATTGATTGCAGGGCAAGGTACTTTAGTAAATGAGCAAGAAATGGTCTGTATAAAAGATAGTCATGTAGAATATGCAGGCTTTGCGGATTTAGAAAAACGCAGGAGACTTTTGTCGGGGGCAAAAGCTGTATTTATGCCCACCTATTATATAGAGCCTTTTGGAGGTGTGTGTATTGAAGCGGCTATGAGTGGCACCCCTGTAATAAGCAGTGATTGGGGAGTGTTTGGTGAAAACATCGTCCACGGAGTTACAGGGTATCGTTGCAGAACCTTTGACCACTTTTGTTGGGCAGCAAATAACATCAACAATATTATCCCAGCAAATTGCCGTGATTGGGCGCTTCATAATTTTAGCGTGGATCGTGTGGCACTTATGTACCAGGAATATTTTGAGATGCTTTACAATTTATGGGAAGAAGGCTGGTATACTCGGTCAAAAAACAGGTCTCATCTTGATTGGTTGAGGAAAGATTATTTCCAATCAGAAAATATAGAAATAGTATAAATCACCTTTGTTTATTAAGCACATGTCTATCCAAAAGAATAGTAATGACGATACTTCCGGACCAACTGGAGCAACAGGACCACAGGGAGCCACTGGCCCCATTGGAGAAACAGGCCCCCAAGGAATAACAGGAGTAACAGGCCCCGCTGGTTGGCTAACTTTGATTGCCAATAGTATTACTGGCCCTACTGGCCCAATTGGTGCTACAGGTTTGTCAGGCCCTTCTGGTGTACAGGGTCCGCAGGGTGCAACTGGTCCGATAGGCAATAATGGTGCTACCGGTGCTACTGGACCTGTAGGTGAAACAGGCGCAACAGGAATTCCAGGCCCTTCTGGTGCACAAGGTCCACAGGGTTCAACTGGTCCTATAGGTAATAATGGAGCTGCGGGGCCTACTGGACCTATTGGTGGAACAGGTGCTACAGGGCCACAAGGGATCAGTTCAGCCATCAATGGTGTATTGGGTTCACCAGGTATCATTATAAGAAATAGCAACAGTTTTGTTCAAACCGGCAGCAGTATTACTCTCAGTCCCGGCCTTTATGCGGTGTCCATAACCATGTTGATGACGCAAGGCAATAATCTGCCTTTTTCCGGAACCTGTGTTTGGTTACGTACATCTTTCTCCGATTCCATTAATTCTAATATCCCCTCTTATGATATTATACAACCTAGCTTAGCCAGTGGTTCTTTAACGAGTGGATGCATTTTTGCGACCCTTAATGGAATAGTACTAATTTATAATGGGTCTTCGGCACCCAAAACCTATTACTATATTGCCGGTAATACAAGTTTGGGAAGCGTGGGCTTTACGTCTCAGCTTGACAAATTTGGTGGAGACTATTGGTCGGAGAATAGGATAATCGCTTTCAAAATAGGATAATATGTATCAATTCAGTCGCCATCAGCAAACATCGCTTTATACTTCTTCTGAAAAAGAGGAACAACTGAATTTCTTTGGATTTTATGTTCTCAATCCCGAAAATCTCCCTGGCACCATCAGTTATGAAGCGAGTTGGTCTGACTATACGGGCTTGTATATCTTTTTAAAAAACACTCCCGATGAACAAGGCTTAAATACTCTTATCCAAGCTATTCAAAAGAAATTTCCTTTAGGAAGTATTTCCTATACTTCCCTTGTTTGGGCAAACGTGGTAAACAGTCCTGAAATATATGACTTCCAATCGATCATTAATGTTAAGGAGCATGAAAAAGTTCTGCTTAATGCTAATTTTTCTTTGGAAATACTTGGGGCATCATTCCTGCTTACCTCTTCTAGCCTGGTCATTCCGAATTTAGCATCTGATGGAAGTTTTTCGGGCCTTATCATTGAATATCCTGTCACACCTGAAAATCCGGAACCTGTTCCTGATAAAAATGTACACATCCCCTTTTCAGGAGCTTTAAGAGGATGTATTCAAGCCGAAGTTGCATTTGACGAATCTTCTGAAAACACTTCTAAATTTCCGCAAAAAGGATTTTATTCTTTTATATCTAAGCCTGATAGTCCTGATATTTATCAAGGATGTTATTACCCGTTGTTTACAGATGCCCGGCAATCGAATGATGCCAAGGTGTATACGGGATATGCCATGCGCTATGATCCCCTGGATCCATATAATCATACCCGTTCCAGATTTACCTATGCTGGTTATGCTTACCAAATAGTTCCTATCGAAAGCTCTCCTTATCACCAAATTCAAGCGGTAGAAGGTAAAGAGTTGGCTCGTCTGAGTGGGTACAGTTCTGTTTTTGGAAAGCAGATTATGTTGTTTCCCCTAGCCAACACCGAACATCCAGCTTCTTATGTATTGTCTCCCCTTCCTCCTGGTTATGATTTTCCTTATTATTTAGCCCCTGAGGGCGATTTTCAAGTCATAAATGATTCGGAAAATGAATTATTGCTTGCCTGTGGACTTTCTGGTACCGAGTTTTTCAAGATAAAGCCGAGTTCAGGAGATAATGGAGTCACAACCATTTTGCGATTCAGCGCCAATCAGCCTGCTTGTGTTAAAGATTTTCCGTTTATTCTGGCTTCACCGGTTGGGCCGCCTATAAATCCTGAGGCTTCTCCCTTCTCTGATGATTATAAAACATCATGGCTAACGGTACTAACATCAAACGCAGAGAGTACCTCCTATATCTCCCAAGCAAAAGGTTCAGCTTTGTATGGGCTAACAGGTGAAATGCCTTCCGAAAAAGGATTCCTAGGTCATGTCACCAACCCATTTATGTTTACCTCCAATGAGAAAGATTTTTTTCCACTGCTTCCATACGCAGGTTTACAAAAAAATGACCCACCAGACGTCAAGTTAGATGAGGATATACAAACGCTCGAATCCACCGTATTGAGTAAGCAACGTCACTCGACAATCATTAGCCAAACGCCGGATAAAGCCACTTTGCTCATGAATTCAGGTGCAAACGATGTCCAACATACTGTCTTAACCCCAGCCGGAGTAATCGTAAAAACGACGCAAAACGAGCAAGGATCAATTGTGAGTTGGGATCAATTCTTATTAGCCCAAAAAGGCAGCTATGAACTGGCTTTCAACCAACCAACGGATCAAGTGATCAGTGCCATGCAGTCCAGCAACGTGTTTTTGGTAGTGAGTAATAACCAACATCTTGCGAATTTTTCCAATAAAATAGAAATGGGGGGCTGGGTATTACAGGCTGACGTCGGAAACGATCAAACTTATGGAGATTACCGAAACATCATGATCTTTAAGGGCCGAAAAGGTAAGCTCTACGATACAGAAGTGTCAAATTGCCTCGTGGCCAATCCCCAAAAATGGAATCAGACAGAAGATTTTTCCATCCCTTACACGAAAAATAATGCGGATCCTTCCCAACTCATTATACTTTCCAATTGGTTACAGGACTATTTTAAAAATGCCCAAGACCAAAAAGATGCGAATTTCACAAAATTCAACACCATTGCAAGTGATGAGAACTGGACAGGTATTTTGGTATTACGTGCCAGGATAGAAGAAATGCCTGAGCAGATGAAAGGTATTGTAGCCGGCGTGAAAGACCCCTCTTCCTTTTATGCTCACCATTTTGCCATCGAGCTCAGCCAAACAATTATCGGCCCAAACGGCCCCGAAATAAATGGACCTTCATCAATCTTTGGGCTGATCAACTATAACGACCCATCTTACGATGCAAAAAAAACGGAAGAGCCGGTAGCACCCGACGCGGATGCAGTTTACAACTTCCGCTTATTGAATCTCAAGGTGTTGTTTGAAAATTCAACGGTGAAAAATTTTCAAAGTTATGCTCAGGTGACATTAAACGAACTTTTCGGCAGTACGATTAGCGCCATGGGGGATGGGGGAAACGCATATAACTCGATCATTCTAAAAGGCTCCTTTCAGGAAAATGGCGGAATGCCCGTTTATGGCCTGGGCACTCTCAAAGACTATATTTTCATACTCAACAATAATCTCCTGAACAAGATCGAAATTGTCTCGGCCAGAATGAATACCATCAGCACTACGCCTGAAAACACGAAAATCATGTTCGCAATGACTGGGTACATGGATTTTAAAATATTGCAACAAATTAAAGAAAATGAAACACTTGATATTGACCTTTTTTCCTTTGGTAGCTCCGATGGAAAAACTGTTCGGAAAGGACTTCATTTCTCCAATCTGGGATTGGCTATGAATTATCCGACCTCAACACCGGAACAAAAAAACTTCGCCTTCACAAATGAAAGTATCAGCTTTAATGTCGATTCCAGTACCATCAGAGAAAACAGCCTTTACAGTTCTTTTGGTTTGGAGCTAACCACCCTGATAAGTGGAACTAACGAAGATAATACTCCGGCGAAACAAGGTTTCCTCAATATCATCACCGACCTGCGCCTGACAGGAGTGGATAGCGGACCATGGTATGGACTGAAATTTCGCCTGAATCTGGGTACTCCCGGTGAACTTGCCGGAAAAGCAGGACTGAATGCCGATCTGCTGCTGGCCTGGTCTGTCACAGGTGGAAAAGACAACGATTATCAGGTGAACGTGGGGCTTAGTTTACCTGGTATAGCAGGAGGGGCCAGCCTGATTAGTCTTCAAAATGTCCTGAAACTTTCTTTCGGATCGATCCGCTTACTCTACGCCCTGGAAAAAGAAACAAGTCAAAAACGTCGCTTCATGCTGCTCCTGACCGATATCGCCCTTAAATTTTTAGGTCTGATGAAAATCCCACCGAATGGGGCGAGCATGTTTTATTTATTCGGAAATCCGGAGGCAGGCGGCGAAGCCAGCGGGTTAGGGTGGTATGCGATGTATAAGAAAGATAAGGATAAAACGGAAGAAATATTCACCGAAAAGAAAGGAGACCACAATGCCATTTAACGATTTAATCAAGGCCTTAATGGCTGGTGATGGAAAGACTGAAGCTCAAATCGCTGAGTTGATAAGAGTTTCACTAAGAGTGATCCAGGAAGAGCCTGAGATAAGGTTCTACCTGGATGATACACCTAATTATGGTCACCAGGCTACAACCATAAATATCATGAAGCGTTTGATCGAGATGTCGGGTTTCAACAACGCGATCACGATATACTGCATAGAAGATAAAAAGATGAAGGACAAGCTGCTTAAGTTATTAGTGGGATTTGATCCTGGTAAGCCTTATGCCGGTCAAACCTTGCAATATGGGGCTTGCACGAATATAACATTAGTACCAATGACCGCCTCTAAACCACCACAAGTGGATTTGTGTTTTTGCGGAGGTGCTGATAAGGAGAGTGAAAATTATGCAAAACTTCTTAACGCAACGTGTTTTTTGAGACTTCAACCCTACTTGTGGAAAGGAATGACAGAATCATTTATTTTAAATAGCATCGATTTAATAGATGGGCGTGTAATTAACCTGGAAACTGACCCCCAATGGGGAGCTTTAAACATCCCGTATCGGGCCTATAAATTCCCCTTAAGTGTAAAAAACCGCCCAAGTGATGCAACATATGAATGGTATGACCAATTCGCAGGGATAAGTAATAGAGTGAAAAATGCAGATGAACTCATGAGATCATTGCCTAAAAGGAATAGGTTGTGGCCGATATATGGCTTGCATCATACAGCATCGTTCGATGCTTCGTTCATTTTATTCAACATATTGATGGTCTCCATGACCGACGTGGTTGAAAGACCAGATCGCGGACCGATAGTCTGCGCACTTTTTAACGATTTCAAAGAGGACGTTTATGAATATATCAACTTGCTCATAACGAACGGTGTTGAAGCTCTGATCAGACAGCTGATGGCTGATTTTTATGTGGGAAAAGTATCTAAGACTCAGCTACAAATTCTTGACGCCATGAAGGCCTTTATAGGAGGAACAGGGGCGGCATTTAAAGGGAGAGTGGTTACATTATTTGATCAAAAACCGGAAACGACAAGAGCAGCCTTGGCAGAAGCACGTGATGGAGACATCTTATTCATAGTTATTGGCAGTCAACCCCAGCCCATATTTAATTATATTTATGCCAATGCGAATATGCCTTGCATTTTTGAAGGGCAGGGAACAACGAGCTTACCTATTAGTTTGGGGGCTCCGTATCTTCAAATAAGAAAACCGGGTACCGCAGACGGAAATTATCCCAGCGTATCGCTTATAGGAGATATTGAAACCTCAGTTACCACATTTTGCAATGAGGCTACGGATTATGTCCGCGATAAGTTCCTGGAATATATCGCACCAAGTCGAGCATACTCTGATGCGATATATTCTTACCAGGTGAACATTCGACGGGCTGCAGGCTTCATTCGTGCTTGTTATGCCCCCGAAAATGCTGTGTGTCAGTATTTCCAGACTTTGGGAATATATTATCAAAAAGATATAAATGATAAATGTGCATTAGGACTTGCTTCGTTATCCTATTTTTTCTTAAATGAAGATTTTTCTGATCACAATAGAAACTTACTGGATACTGAAACTTTAGCCTCAACAGAAAAAATACAGAGAAATTTCAAGGACTTGTCTTTCAATGATGTGGATAAAAGTAAGTTAGTAACATCAGATGATGAATTAACGCTGGAAGATGTTTACAAGAGTTTAATTGACAATATTACAGATAAGAAACTGGATTTACTGAAGGCTTTGCCAAACACGGCATTTTACACGTTTTTTCAATCCATCATGGGAGATAGCTTTATCTTGAATGCAAGTTCAAGTGATATTCATAAAATAGAGGATGGCGAGAAAATAACCAACGTGACTATTTCAGATGCTACATCCCAAAAACTCGATTTATCCTTTGATGTCTCTGTTGAATTTAATTACGTACCTAAATCACATGTCAGTACAACGATAAAATGTACAACTTCCGAGCCGCTGGAAATCGAAGCAGTTCCATGGATTGGCTTAAATACTGCTGGGTTTCTGATACAAATCACTGAAGGGAATGCCATACCTTTAAAAGGGGAAATTCTTGCCCAAATTAAAGGTACGGATTTAGATGTCGCTATCGAATACCCAATAATTGATAATACATGGGTAATTAACGGCAGATTTGGTGAAACAATACCAAGTATCTCATCATTCTATCAAATGGCTGGAGGAATCAATTTAATTGAGAGTCTTCCTGCTCCTTTAAATACGCTTGCCGGATTTGGTATAAAAGACATACAGCTTGTTTATGATGCCAAGGTCCCGAGCCTGCAAGGAATGATGTTTGTTTTGGGAACAGATACCCCATGGGTTTTGCTTCGCGAACCCCTGTTTCAAATTAAACCCACAATAAAAATTGTGGTCAATGATCCCGCTAACTTGAAAGAACGCAACACTAACCTTCTTATAACCGGAGATTTTACAATTGACAAAGGGACGATCTATGTAGTGGCAACTTATCCTAATTTTTCAGTTACAGGTATTCTGAGCGACGGAGAAATATCCTTATCAGATTTAGTAGAGTTATTCGGAGCATCAGTTGATTTGCAATCTTCGATTACTGACTTTGGTTTTTACCTTAAGCCCGATTCAAAAGAGTTTAGCATAAATGCAAAAATTGAATCAGACTGGCAAATTATAATTGCTGAAACACCGCTGTTTACTATCACAGGAATGGGGTTCCTGGTAAGTGGATTACAGAATAATTACAAGGTTGAGCTATCAGGATCACTGGTTATTCTACCCGAAAGTAGGTCAATTGGACTCAACCTCGTAGCAAACTATGCCACCAACAATGGTTGGACCTTCTCCGGTCAGCAAATATCCGGTGTGGTTTCAATAGGAGACCTGCTCAAAGAATACCTCGGTTGGGATACCGGCCAAACACTAGGCATTGATGGTCTCGGCATAACCATCGAAACCAAAACGAATTCTTATGAATTCACCGCCAAAACTGCTGAACCGTGGAAGATACCTTTCCCTGTAGAGGAATTATCCATTTCCGGTAAGGTGAAAATCGGCCGCAAAAACGGTGCCAGCTCTATTGGTCCCGGTATGCGAAAAAGCAAAGCCGAGATGCCGGTTTTGATCCTTGATGAATCTGAAGGTAATTTAATGATTCTACCTCTGAAGGAAACCACATCCGTTTTTTATGGTGAGATCAGCGCCGAAATCAGTTGGAATAACATCGATCTGCTCATCACCTATAACTTTAACCCGACTGTCAAATCATTTGAGGTCACTTGGGGAGATATTATTGGGAAAATAGAAGAAAAAGATGGAAAACAAATAGCAAAACTCACGTTTTCAAAAACAACTACCCTGGGCAGCATGATCGAAATCATGGTTTCCTGGGCTACCGGATCGAAGTTCAGCCTCAGTTCTCCTTGGAATCTGTTGGATAAAATCCCATTAAGCAATTTCGAACTCGTTTACAACTTTAGCGATGGAACTGTTGCATTAAACCTAAACATCGGTCCGATTGATCTCGGTTTTGCCACAATCAATAGCATTGGGCTCAGCTACGACAAAGACCCCGGCGATGCAAAGCGCAAACGGGTAATGATCAATCTTGACGCTGATTTCATTTTTGGAGGCAAGATCCCGGCTTGGGACGCCACCAAACCCGAAACAACTCCCGCACCCGAGGGCAGCGGTAACAAGTACCTCGACTTGCGCCTACTGGCCATGGGGCAACATGTCACTTTTGCAGGTTTTAATGATGCGAAAACCGTGCAAAAAGCGATCGAACTCATGGCAGAAATGCCCGAACCTAAAGCTGACACAATCCCCTCAGTAACCTTTGCTCCGGATAGTTCCTGGCTTTTTGCTGCTGATTTTGGTGTCTTACTCATTGATGATAAAAAAAACAAAAGCGACTCATTAGCCATACAACTGAACGAAGAAACAAAAGCTCAGTACGTATTAACCCTGCAAATCATTTTCAATGATCCAAACCTCTATGCCTTGCGCATTGCCTTGGAAGGAAATGCCGCAAAATTATTTAAAGGGCTGGATTTTCAAATCATGTATCGCAAGCTCAGCGACGATCTGGGGGTGTATAAAACGGAAATCATCTTACCGGATCTAATGAGACATATGACAATTGGTGCCTATTCCATCACCCTGCCGGTTTTTGGCATTGAGGTTTATACCAATGGTGATTTCATGGTCGATATTGGCTTTCCATGGAACGAAAATTTTGAAAGGTCATTTACCATAGAGGCGATCATACCTCCTGGAATACCCTTGCTAGGAGCCGGAGGAATTTACTTTGGCAAGATCCCTCAAGTTGTTGCCAATGTCCCCGCGGCTACCAATGGACTTTTCAACCCCATTTTGGTAATGGGCTTTGGAGCAAGATTGGGCTTGGGCAAATCCATCGAATACGGGATCTTAAAAGCTGGTTTCAGCCTTACTGTATTCGGTATTCTCGAAGGACTGTTGGCCAAATGGAACCCTTACGATGCGATCAGCACTGGCGGAGGTGGAGCGCTTGATATTCAAGGAGAATATTTCTTCCGTATTAAAGGTACCTTTGGTCTGATTGGAAATATTTACGGCTCCGTTGATTTTATTGTCATTAAAGCAGATGTTAACATCACTGTAAAAGTTTACGCCCAAATCATCTTTGCTTCTTATGAGCCAATCCCAATCACTGTGCTCGCTTCCGTGGAGGCAACGGCATCTATAATTATTGATCTGTGGTTGTTTTCTTTCACGATCAGTTTCAGTTTCTCAATCAGAATTAAGGAGACTTTTGTAATCGGACCTTTGCAGGATCCAAGCCAGGCGCCATGGAAAGTTGGCTCACAAAGCAGCTTTGGTCGTCTTTCATCTCCACTTTCAGTGCGATTGCGCGATCATGGACTGGCACTGAACGGACGTACATTACAAACCCTCACCCCCAATTGGTCCAGATTGAGCAAACCGGCAAGTACTGCCAAACTGGAGGGATTCCTCGCTTATGCGCTGACTGTGGCAGGTGACGAAGCCTTTGCAAATGGAAACACACCTGACAAGTCCAAACAGGTTCCGTGTTATATTACCAGCCTCTACATCAAGTCGATACCTCCAGCCAGCGAGCACGACCATAGTAGCGCGCTCAAAGCTAAGGGAGAGGCTGAAGACAGCTCTTTTGAAACATTAGCGAAAATGGTGACACGCTGGGCGATTGCTGCCATTCAACCCGCTAACATCACTCCTGAACAAGTCGATGGAATTGTGATATCTGGCGAAGAAATTGATGCATTGTTAAATTATTTGAAGGGCACAAAAGAAATGCCAATGCCGATTCCAACGGAGAGCATAGATTCATTTCTGACTGACCAGATTCAATTCAATCTGTCCATGCCCAACAGCAGCAGCCCGGAGAAAATAAACGCAGCATTTTTCCCAATAGCACTTCCACTGAGTTTCGAGCGTCCGGTGTATGGCGCTAACCCTGCGTTGAATTACACCTTTGCCGATTACAATGAGCTTGCACCCGATTTTATCAGTTGGTTGCGCGACTATTTCAACCAACTTACAGTTCAGGTTCAACAAGAAAGCGGAGATCACGACAGTTTCTCTCATATGCTCCTTGAGAAGAAAACTTCAGTAGCAGAATTTGTCTTTAGCGATTATTTTCTCCTGATTATGCGGCAAATGTTGCAAGCATTAGGTGAGGGTTTACGGACATTCAAATATCAGATTGATCCAAGTATGAATGCTGATGATATGGTAGTATGGGTCAACAAAAAAGGGCATAATTTCACCCCGGTATTTGTACTGAATGATTTGTTTGAAGGCAATGCAGACCATCCACTGAATACGAAAGTATTGACATTGCCAGGTGTAATGTATTCGGTTGTCAGCGGAGATAGTTTTGCCTCCATTGCAGCAAGTACGAAATTTGGATCATCCTTTGATGCCAAAGCTCTGGCCAATCTCAATGCTGAAAACGCGGGTGTTCTCAATACCGGACAAAAGATCACGTATCCTGAAAAGCCCGATTACATCATCGAGGGTTCATTGACCTTAAAGGCTATTGCGGAAATAAAGTTTGGTATTCCGTTGGAGGATTTTTTCGATAATAGTAATATTTTAACCGGTGAGAATCTATTGGTCTCGTTTGCCACAATAGCTCTTCCTGCTTTTCGCTATCAGATTCAGAATGGCGATACACTAAACAGCATTGCTTCGGCACATGGCATCAATATAAACACTTTGGGTATTCCGGAAAACGGAAATCTTGTCGATCTTTTCTCAACCAGCAACCCCTATCTCAATCTTGTTCACCTGCCACAATTCGAGGTGGGCGAACTCATCAGAGAGGCGCAGCGTGTCAAAACACTGGAACAACTTTCAGGCATGGTTTCACGGTATTATCTACATGGTCTTCGTTTACCGACTGAAAAAATAAGCCCGATAAAAGAAGGAATGTGGATCACAAAGAGTCCAGCCGGTGAATTGGTTCTTCCTGAATTTGCAGGCCTTTTTGCACTAACCGGTCAGCAATTTGCGATACCTGAATTGACTACAGAGCCATTGACGATCACACTAACACGTCCAGACTCTCTTACCTGGCTTACGTTTGCCGGAGATATTAAGAGTTTTAGCTACACCGTCAACCCCGGTGATGAGAATGAAAAAAGAATTCAGGCATTACGTAAGTACGCCACTCAAAACGCCCTCGATACAAGTTTGTTATCCATTGGATCTCAAAGTATGGTTGAGAGCGATTTATCTATGTATCCTTTATCTTCATCCATCCCTTGTCAGACAACGGCATCCATTGACTATCCCATCGGAGGTAAACCAGGGAGTGATTTAACCCCACGTTTGTGGTATCTGCCAGGTGCCATGCTAACACTCCCACCACTTGATGGAACAGGCAATGAATCCAGTCCTGCGTTCAACCTGCAATTACATCGCTACAATGAAGCCACCGGAGCCACTGATAGCTCATATATTCAACATTATGGCTGGGCGACGGCTGTTGAATTTACCATCAAAAAATTACCTAAAGAAGAAGGTGATACGGCTTATAACAATACCTATGAAATCATGGGGGCTAGCGGTAAAGCGGCCGTTTTACTTGAGAGAATGGTGCAAACAAAGCTTAATGAAACTTGTTCCTTGATGGCACTGGCTTACGCTGTAAATCAAAGTGGTTCCGATAGTGCTCTTCGCATTGCGGCTGGGCCGGCTATCACCATGGGGCTTTCCCAAGCAAATTTATCTACGACAACCAGACCGCCAACTATGGTAAACATTGAACTGACCGGAGATGAAACAGAAAGAATCCGTCTGCTGAATACCAATTTAGAATTTGTCCGCTTGTTATGGGAAGCTAGCATTACCCGTGCCGGTGGATTCTATTTGTATTTTAATGAAAAAAATGTGGGCGGTTTACCGGATGTTATTTTTAATGATAAAGGCGAAGCTAATGTTACATTGCTAGTGATGTACAACGACTCGATAAAAACCCTTCGGTCCTATATGAACGCTGCTCTCATCGGTGACCCGATTTCCAGTTCTTCAGGAACAGTGCTTGCGCAGGCCGTTTCGAAACAGGTAAATCACATTGTTGTTTTCAATGAATCTGCAGCTTCCATTGCAGCCAAATATTACAGCACCATTTTGTCATTAGTTCAGAATAACCCTGCTTTGGAGTTTTCAGTCAATGCGGTTTATACCTTGGTTAATGCAAGCTACCTGGTTTCTGTTGGCGGGTTAAATCCAGGGGGTGATTTGGTAACAATAGCCGCTTATTTCGACATGAACCCTTCAGATATTAAACTTGCAAATCCACGCATTACTGAAAAAATGTGGTCGTCGGTCTTACCCGTCAACACTGCGATCTGCTTGCCTGGAGTTAGCCGAACTGTCGGTGTAAGTCCGGGTGGTATAACGCTGCAAGAAATAGCAATATTTTACAACACAAGCGGCGCGGCAATTCTTGGAGAAAATCGTGGGACTCTGAACCTAATGAAAGAAAGACAAGTCTTATCAGTATCTACCGGCCCCTATTCCTTATCAGGCGGTGGAACTCCTGGGGTGCAAGCTATAGGAGCTACTCGTTTAAGTCTTCCGTCGATGCCACCAATCACTGATCCGAATTATGCAAAAGATTACCTGCTGTATCTTTATACGATGCTCGGTTACCGGGTTATGGACAATCAGGACTTTATTGCAAGTAATATCGGCCTTCCCCTTGGCCCCAAAGGTAAACCTGGTTCCGAAAGTTGGGATAAGATTCGTTTTGTAAAACCAATGAGTGAAACAGAAACGATGGGGTATTCAAAAGGATTACCCTATTTAAATCTGATCGGCGATGGAAAAGGGATGTCTGAACCCATAACCAACCCCTTTCAATCCATTGGACGTTTGTTGCAAATTGATTACTCATGGAATGACGTTTATGGAAACCGTTTGGTGACACAGCTGGACGAAGGTACCCCAATTGATGGCAGAAACTCAAAAATGCCAATCCTGACAGGTTATACGGATGCACTCTTGGGACTTTCGCAATGGCCTGGCATATCATCGTATTGGACGGTTGCAAAAGCAGAAGATACTAAGAATTTCTTATTGCATACAACGATGTCTTTTGACCCTTCTCCATATAACAAGCCTGCAAATACTGATGCCGAAGCATGGATCACCAGGGCAAAATCTGCACAAGTTACCTATGAAAAAATGTTGGAACAATTGACCGATCCGAACGGTATTTCGATACAATTTAAAACCAGTTTACTTACACAGCCTGTTGCCATTTCAACCGCCGATGTCTCTACCTTGATTGTATGGTTAATAGAAATAAAACGCTTTATCTCTGACCGTGCAGAAGGCAATTCGACTTCTCCTGAACCTTCGGAAAAAACCTTTACCTTAAGTGGAACTTCTTCCAAAACAGATTTAAACAGCGCACAAATCTTCGTATTAGACTTTGAATTGATCATCAACAGGCTTGGTATTGCACAAGATGATTTTGCAGCCCTGTCCGGTGTCCGACAAATTGCCACCCAAATAACACCAAAAACAATACTTGCAGATATCAATGATAAGGAAAATAAACCGGGTTTAGATCAATTTGCCAAAGATATTGAGGAAACACTTTCCGAAACGGGCGAATTTATTTTAACGATAGCTACGGGAGAAAACAGATTGAAAACCGACACAGGAGGAGCAAATGAAACCGTTTGGGGGCTTCGCTTGGGTGAAACTCTCGGAAACCCAATCTCTTTCTCAATAATTCAGTCGCCTCAAATTTTTGCTCCACGACCTGTTTCCAATAAATTAGAAAGCAAGTCGAACATCACTCTATTTGATTATTCCAAGATCGACGATTTTGATCCGGCAACCAATGAATTAATTGGTACTGAGAACACGCTAACTTTTTCCGACATCGATTTGGACCTTTGGGTAAGACAGCTTTTCACATCAGTTGATAACTTGTTATCGCCCGAATACCTGTCTTCCATACTGGTCATCGACAATACCAGTAACACACATCCAATTGGAATAACGAGTTTTGTGGAAAGTTTTACAGCACAGAAGAAGGCCTTAGCCAATGTTGCAAAAAAACTGATTTCTCCGGTTTATAAAGTGCAAGACATCTCGCACATTGATTCCGCTCGGGAGGCCTTATACCAACAATTGTTGAATAACTTATCCAGCTTGTATTCGACCAAGGCAGCTGTTTCCTTCAGCTCACAAGTGAATGCTGATGAATCCTTGGTAAGCCCCCGCTTATTTGGTAATATAGTATTTAATCAACAGAAAGAAATAAATAGTAAGGTTGTCCTGACAGCATCAAAACTGGAACTTAAATCGGGTGAGCAAGCCTTAACATTTTTAGTTGAAGCCCCGGCTTTATTGAAGTCAGACAATGCGGGTGTGCTTGCCTCACTGCCTTTGGACATAAGTTTCAACGGAACCAGTTTTGAGCATCAAATTGCTGATGTACCCAATATAGCAGATTATAAAGCTTCGGCCTGGTTAAGTATAGTGCGAACTGAAACGGCTGGTAAATTAAATGCAAATCTTGGAAAATTTGAAATTCCAATGTTTATTCGTGCTTTCCCGGCAACACCGCGCATGGATAACCAAGCCGGAGTTGCTTTTGCGAAAATACCTCACTCATTAAATGATTTGATTTCATGGAATTATTCATTTACGTATTCCCAGGATTATCATTATACGCAAGACAGGGTTTATGGCGAAATTGAATACAACCTGAAGTCCCTCTATGATAAAGATAATAGCACTCTGGTTGATGCGTTCATACAATTGGCGCAGTTTATTACAGTAAAAAGCAACCTGGAAAAGCTGCTTAAAGAAACAGTACCGGGAATCAGTGCTGAGACTGACGACCCCGAAAAAATTAGAAATGCGGGGAAAGTCCTGGGAGCATATTTGAAAATGCTTACTGACATTACGAATGCCAGCATGGGCGGCGGTTTCTTCAATAATCAATCCTTGCCGGCCTTATCAGGGGATGAAAACCTGAAATATGTATTTCACATTGAAGAAGGTGAATATGATGTTAAAGACGGTGAAAAGCTTGAAAAAGCCTGGGTTGTAAAAATCGTTTCTACAGACGGTGTGCCACCAGGCGGACTTTTGGAGCATCCTTATATAGATATCCCTAATAAAAATAGTCAGGAGCAGATTTTTAAAAGAAATGAAATTCTGAATAATGATCCTGTCATTGGTACAAATTGGTCAAAAGGGATCTATGCTTATTGGTATGCATCAGATGACAACAAACCCATAAATGGTGACATTACTCAGGCCATAGGTGACAGAACCATGTATATGCCCGGAATGAATATTCTGGAACGTCAGGACGCCAAATCAACGATTTACTTAAAACGGAATGAAGAATTGGTAAAAGACAAACCTTCTGCAGATGACTTTATCTATCAAACTCCGAGTATAAGCTTTACCAATCCTTTGTTGCCTACAATTGATCAAGTAGGCGTCTATAATATTTTTCAAGGAGGTGATGCCAAATCATTAGCAGAAATTTTAGGTCTCTTTTTTACAGCGTTATTCGAAAAGTGTGTTGGAGAAATACAAACCATCCAATTGGAATGCCAGTATGCATACTCTTTGGTTGCTGAACTTGACCCCATCTGCTTACCTGTATTAATGATTCCTCCCAAAAGTGTTAATCCAAAAACTGATTGTATTGTACCGGCAGGAGGGTGTCCGCTTGTGGATGGATCATTTGTTTGTAATCTGTCAAGAAGTATTCTCAACTGGTTAAGTGAAAAGGAGCCAAGCAAATCAAAAGGAGAACTTCATTTTGATTTAACAATTATGTCAGATCAAACGGAGCAACTAATGCCGCTGATTCGATTACGCCATTTGTTTTTGGAGATGAAAGATTTAATTGATTATTAGTGTTTGGGTGTTTGATGTAGGTTGTTTGAGAAACGAAGAAAAAATAAAGACGTCAGAACTCTTAACAACAATTTCATGCTGTTTCTCATCTAGCCCGTGTAACCTCTCTAGAACTGAGATTAAAAAAGCATAAAGAAAACTCTCTATTCGCACTTATCCTCAATTAATTCAAAAATCAAAGAGCATAAAAAGAGTATCTATCGATTTTGATAAATTTTCCTTTAGTGTGACCCAAAAGAATTCCAATACAAAACCCCAAAGTTCTAACTTTGGATTGTTTAGGGTCAGGATTAAAACTTGTGGAGCGTGTTGTTTTTTACGTTTGTCTCGAAACTATAATGGGTAAGTTTTTCAGCACTTAATGCCCTTTGCCCTCCACAAAATTTGAGCTTTATGCTCGTTGCCTGCATAGATAGGTGAATACCGAAGAGAAACCGGCAATGCCCAAGGCGCCGGAAGGAAATTTTAAACTGCAGTAAAATTAAGAGTGCGCATGGGCCTTATCAGGGAATTTTGCAACAATAAGAGGGACTTCGCCGCTATCTGTAAGAAGGATAGGGGAACCTGTTGTAAGAGAGGAAAAAGGAGCGATTGATTCTGCCTTGATCAGATTTTTGAAGTTAAATGGTTCTTTTTTTGCAAAAAGCAGCTGGATTTCACGGCATTAGTTTCAGCTTGATAAGGTTGACGCTGCACATTCCATCGGGGCCCGCTGATTATTTGATAAATATACGTAAATAGGTTTGTGATATAATTTATTGTAATAAAGTGTTTTATATAAAATTTTGTATGTACCTTTGCACTAATAAAAGAGTATTTGCATTTAATAGCTTTTTCAAGATTTTTCTTCTGAATTATACTTTCAAATCCTGTCAAATAAAGCTACTCTGATTTTTTATTAATTAATTATTTTATATTATGAACATTTTTGTAGCTAAGTTGAGCTTCGACACAGATGATGACGGCTTAAGAGATGCATTTGAAACGTATGGATCAGTTGATTCTGCTAAGGTAATCATGGACAAGTTCACCGGAAAATCCAAAGGTTTCGGTTTTGTCGAAATGCCTGATCAGCAGGAAGCAATTACTGCTATTGAAAAGCTGAATGAAACAGAACTTGATGGCAGAACGATTGTTGTTAAGCAAGCAGAAGAAAGAGGTACAAGAGACAGAGGAGGAGACAGGTCATTTGACAGAAGAAGATACTGATCAGTATCGGTCTCCTGAGATATGTAAGCATCTTAGAAATAAAATCCCTGAGCCGGTAGGCCAGGGATTTTATTTTATACAGAAGTTGTATTTAAAGATAAGTAAATGAAGAAGTAGTGGCAATTACCCGGAAAAGATGAACAATAATAAATTTAACATCGCTGTCTTGATTGACGGAGACAATGCACAGGCAAAGTTGATCAAGGAGATTATAGAAGAGGTTTCTATTTACGGGAAAGCCACTATCAGGCGAATATATGGTGACTGGACAACTCCTCAGATGAACGCCTGGAAAGAAATAATAAATCAGTATTCCATTAATCCGATTCAGAAATTTTCATACACCTCGGGTAAAAACTCTACAGACAGTTCTCTGATAATTGATGCAATGGATATTTTACATGCAGGAAATATTGATGGGTTTTGTATAGTTTCCAGTGACAGCGACTATACAGGCTTAGCCAAGAGGATCAGAGAAGAAGGCCTTTTTGTGATGGGAATAGGAAAAAGAACGACTCCTATTGCTTTTATAAATTCATGCGAGATTTTTACATTTACGGAGAACCTCATAAGTGAAGAAACGAATGCTGCAGCAGATGGAAAACCATCAGAAATAAAATCGAAGAAAAGATCCAGAACAACTTCGGACAGAAAAGAGAAGCAGCGCTCGGGTGGAAACGATAAAATACAAAAAGAAACTGAAAAAACAGTTAGTGAAGAAAATTCATTAAAGTCTTTGGATCTTGATCTGAATCTCATTGACAGGGCTTTCGAAATCTCAGTAAATGAAGATGATCAGGCTTTGGTTTCTCAGGTTGGGACAAATCTAAGGAAAATTGAGCCGTCTTTTGATTCAAGAACATATGGCTTTAAAACGCTCACCAAACTCTTTTCGACATTAGAAAAATACAAGGTAATTAAAAATGAAATTAACGGATTAAGTCAGCCCATTGTTAAGCTTAAGTAGTTAACTTCATATGACCAGACTATCTTGGTTTATATGTGAGCCTGGAAACGGGGTGGCTGGAAGAAGAAGCCCTGTAATGAATCTGTAAGAAATTACTCCCGGCTGCCGGTCGAACAGTTCATTTGTCGGTTGGTGACAATATTGGTTCATTGCGCAGCCTCTTCATAAGGAACCATACCGGGAAATGGGAGCTAATATTTCCATTAACAAAAATTCAAAGAGCTACCATATATTCTGTTGTTCTAGCGAAAAACCTTTTTCAGGTCAGCGTCTTGCGGCAGGCTGAGTACAGGAGTGTTCCCCTGGTACATTATGCTGAATCCATCAGCAAGCCCGGCCTGACGGAAATCGATGAGTTTTCCACCCAGCATATAAGTGTGTACCTGTTCCAGGACCAGCTCTGCCGGAAGGAAGCCGGAGGCCGCTGCTGCAAATTCTTCCGGACTAATCTCTCTTTTCTTCTGTTCGGCTGCCTGACTCAAAAGTCTGAGCATAAAATCCTGTAACGTAAATTTTCCCTCACTGGCTTGTCTGATCTGCTGATCCAGGTAAAAAGCATAAATGAAGCCTCTGTGATAAGGAATTTTCTCAATGTTCTTGTTTTTCCAGAAGCCTGCTTCTATGGCATCACCCGGCAATGTGTTTTCGGGGTTATTGTAATAAGGCTCAAAAATATCCCTGTTGACGTAACGGAGGAAGTCCTCTGAACTGAACATACCGGTCTGTGTCAGGTTATAGATAGCTACATAGTCATTAAATCCTTCTCCAAACCAGGTGTTTTCCATGCCTTTGGAAGCGATACGAAGGCGCACACCGATCCACGTATGCGAAATTTCATGCGCAATAATGGCCGTTTTATCTTTGTCCAGCGGGCCGCTGTACCGTGTACCGAAGCCATTGATAAGTCCTATACCCGTCATGGTGGAGGAAACCTCATTACGCAGGGGGATCATGCTGATGAAATAGAATTTGAAGTCATTATCATTCCAGAAGTCACGCATGTGCGGAATAAGGCGGGTAACGAAAGGCTTCATCTCTTCTTTCATGTGATTGAGCGTGTCACTCCTTGAGGTGAGCAGGTAGCTGGGAATCCCGTTGACAACGTACTTGTCTTTTACAAGATTTTCATTCATCTGGATCAGCAGTGAATTTTTGTCTTTCATGGCAACCGTGATCCGGTCTGATGGTTTTGCTTCGGGGTCTGCCGAAATGAAATAGGTCATGTGTTTTGGCCACTTGCCCCATCTTACGCTTATTTTTTTATAAAGCGTGTCTGTCGGTTCAAGGTAAAGGTTGTAGCCAAGTGTATACAAGAAGCCCTGCCCGGCAGTAGGGCGAAAAGCTTCATTTGGCCGGGCTCTTTTGGGGTCTTTGACGAGTGTGCCGTCAATTTCATATTGCAGGCGGCTTCTGCCTTTACGGGTATGAAGAACGACTATCTTACGGGCGCCACTGTCGGTGGTCCACTTAGCTCCTCTGTCCGTATGAATGTTTTTAAGGATATCGAATATGCGGGTTAATCCTCCGGGGTTGGGATTGCCGAATGTAAAAACCGTACTGTCCCGGCCATGATTATCATATTGAAGATCAACGAGGATTTTTTCAGACTTTCCGTCCCATGACAGGCGGTAGCTCATGATATCCTTTGTTTTTTGCTGTGCCTGACAGCACATAAAAGGGCAGAGGAACACAAGAATAAAGGCTTTTTGAAGAAAGGACATAACAGACGCTTGTTTGATGCAAATATAGGAGATTCAGGGGCAGATGGCATCAGGATCCGCTGAATCTTAACTTCCAGGCCAAACTCAGTAACTGAATCACACACCCCCCATTCTATCATCCATCTATTCACTCATTCATTCTATTATTCACTCATTCTATCATTCATTCATTCATTCATTCACTTACTCACTCATTTTATACTTCGACAGAAACCCGAAACACAACAATATACCCGCCAGTGTCATTCCTGCCCCGACAAGGGAGGGGTAATTGAAAGGGAGGCCATGCTCGAGGGGAATCCCGCCGAGATAAGCACCGGCTGAGTTGGCAATATTAAAAGCGGCCTGAATGAAGGCCGCCCCCATCATCTCAGAGCCGGGCGCCGACTTCATCATCATCATGTTCAGCGGTGACGCGGTTGACATCGACAACCCGCCGCAAAGGAAGGTAAGTATCAGAGACGGAACTTTGTAGGAAGAGAAAAAGAAGATAAGTGTTAATACTAGGATCATGGCAAAAAGCAAGGCCAGAGTAGTTTTTGTGCCGCCCAGTCTGTCGGTTAAGAAGCCACCCATCAGGTTACCCAGCACCATGCCTCCACCTGCCAGGATCATGATCCAGGCGATCTGTCCGGGAGCAAAACCCGATACCTCGGTCATCAGTGGTGTGATGTAGCTGAACCAGGCAAAAAGACCTCCGAAACCAATGGCTGTGATCAGCAGAATAAACCAGGGGCGGCCGCTTTTCAGGAATTGTATCTCACTTTTTATTCCTTTTTTTTCTCCCCCATCCATTGCGGGCAGCCAGAGATAAATGGAAAGAAGTGTGAGCAGACCTATAAAAATAACGATAATAAAATACCAGCGCCAGTGAAAGCTGTGGCCAATGAAGGTGACCAGCGGCACCATGAGAAGGTTGGCCAGCGTTAAGCCTGAAAACATCATGGAAATGTAGCGGGCTTCCCGGCCGGGTGTGGCAAGTCGGGAGGCCACCACCGCACCCACGCCAAAAAACGCTCCGTGGGGTAATCCGGAAAGGAATCTGGTAATCAGCATAAAGGTGTAGTCACCTGCAAGTGCAGATAGACCGTTGAAGACTGTAAAAAGGATCATCAGGGAAATCAATACCTTTTTTGGGGGAAAACCGGCCGAAAAGCCTATCAGCAAAGGGGCACCTACCACAACGCCCAGCGCATAAGCTGAAATGAAATGCCCGGCCTCCGGAATACTGACACGCAACGCTCCGGCAATGTCCGGGAGTAATCCCATGATGGTAAACTCTGTGACACCCAGACCGAGACCGCCCATGGCCAGTGGTAATACGCTTTTATCTGTCATTTATTTTCAGTTTGTTTTTGACTATGAAATATAAGGTTTGTATTCATCAGACCGGTTGCTTGTCTTCATATCTTTTCCAGTCGGTATAGCCTTTCAGGCTAAGTCCGTAATGCAGGCTCCTGTCGGGTGGTGTCAGAGGCCGGTTGTGCTGCAGTCGCTCTACAAGATCGGGGTTTGAGATAAAGGGCTCTCCGAAAGCAGCCATATCAATGACATCCTCGTTGATAAGTTTTTCTGATTTCTCACGGTCCATGCCTCCGGCAAGAATGAGAACACCTGTGTACCGGGAACGGAATCTTTTGAGAAAACCGTCCGGCAAGGCAAAACTTCCTCTGGATTGCTGATCCATCAGATGAATGTAGGCTATGTTTCTCTCAGAAAGAGCCTGGGCAAGATAAGCATAGGTTGCTTCAATTTCATCATAATGTGGCATTTCATGAAGGCCTCCGTAAGGGGTCAGTCTTATGGCCACTTTATCAGCCCCTATGGCTTCGATGCAGGCATCAATGGCCTCCAGCAGAAACCGGGTACGGTTTTCAATGCTGCCCCCATATTCATCGGTACGGTTATTAACCGCCGGATTCAGGAACTGCTCAATCAGGTAGCCGTTGGCGCCGTGCAGTTCTACTCCGTCGAAGCCGGCTTTTATAGCGTTGACGGCAGCTGCGGCGAAGTCTTTCACGATTTCTTTTACTTCGCCGGTTTCAAGGGCTCGGGGTTTCGAGCAGATGACAAAGCCTTCCTGTCCGTTTTCATCGAAGCCCCAGGCGTAAGAGGCAGAAGCCTGTATGTCTGAAGCGCTAACGGGTGTGATACCTCCGGGCTGATTGGAATAATGGGATACCCTGCCGACATGCCACAACTGAGTGAAGATTTTTGTGCCTTGTTCGTGTACGGCGGCGGTGACTTTTTTCCAGCCTTCCACCTGATCGTCCCTGTAGAGTCCGGGAATGTACAAGACCCCCATGGAGGTGGCAGAAATGGCAGTTCCTTCCGTAATGATCAAGCCTGCTCCGCTGCGTTGGGCGTAGTAAAGCGCGTTATGGTCACCCGGAGTACCGTCTTCATTTCTGGCGCGTGTCATGGGTGCCATGGCAATGCGGTTTTTCAGTGACAGTTTTCCCACTGCTACCGGTTTAAAAATATCGATATTCATGATTTTTCTGATTAAAGAGTTCTGAATCAATTAGATAATAGGTAAAAAGGATAATCTGTATACCCTTCGGCACCTCCTCCAAAAAACTTTTCCCTGACAGGTTCGTTCAGGGGCAGGTCGTTTTCCAGGCGATAGGGGAGGTCGGGATTGGCAATGAAAGGGCGTCCGAAACCGATGAGGTCAGCCCAGCCTTTCTGTAGCGCTTCTTCGGCTCTTTCTTTTGTGTATTTACCTGAATAAATCAGTGTCCCGCTGAATGCTTCACGATAAGCTTCTTTAAAATGTACGGGCATAATCGGGGCGTTTTCCCAGTCGGCTTCGGCAATGTGAATGTAAGCAATGCCCAGGCGGTTGAGTAGCCGGGCGGCGGCGATGTAGGTTTCTTCGGGATGATCATCAATGGCTCCCATCAGGGTTGTCAGAGGGGCTTGGCGTACCCCCACTTTTTCTGCACCGATGGCTTTAGCTACGGCGGTAACGACTTCTTCAAGAAAGCGAAGGCGGTTTTCAAGGCTACCCCCATATTCATCAGTCCGTCTGTTGGTCTGAGAGTCAATAAACTGTTCGATCAGATAGCCGTTGGCGCCATGCAGCTCTACTCCGTCAAACCCGGCACGAATGGCGTTTCGGGCGGCCTGTGCATAGTCCTGGACAATCTGACGGATTTCTTCCGGCGTGAGTTCGCGCGGCATGGAATGTTGCACCATTTCACCCTGTCCTGAGGCAGAGTCCTGCCCGTTGACGGCCAGGAACACCTTTACTCCTTCAGCCAACAAAGCAGAAGGCGCCACCGGCGGTTGTCCGTTTTCCTGCAGGGAAGTGTGCGAAACACGTCCCACATGCCAGAGTTGTGCAAAGATGCTGCCACCTGCTGCGTGAACGGCCCGTGTTACCTTACGCCATCCCTCTACCTGCAGGTCTGTATAGATGCCGGGCGTCCAGGCATATCCCTGTCCCTGGCGGCTGATTTGGGTGCCTTCAGAAATGAGGAGTCCGGCACCTGCGCGTTGGGCATAATATTCAGCCATAAGGTCTGTGGCTATTTCACCGGCGGCAGACCTGGATCTGGTCATAGGAGGCATCACTATCCTGTTTTTCAGGTGTAGACGGCCCGTTTCGAATGCGTCAAATAACATAACTGTATTTCATCGGAAGTTTGATGCTGCAAATTTCTGTCTTGTTTTTGCATAAATAAAATAATTTAAATTATACATTTGTATCATAAATATAATAGTTATGCAATTAAACCTGGAATGGTTCAGGACCTTTAAGGCCATTTATGAAACCGGAACACTGTCTGCTGCTGCTCAGGAACTCTTCATATCACAGCCTGGCGTAAGTCTTCATCTTAACTCACTTGAGGCATATACCGGCAGTAAGTTGTTTGACAGAGCGGCAAGGAGGATGGTACCCACAGAAAAAGGTAAGATTTTGTATAATTTCATACTGGAGCCACTCAAAAAACTGGAAGTGGCCGAGCAGCATTTTCATAAAAGGGCGCAGTCTGAGCGTGTTTCCATCAGTGTAGGGATGTGTTTTGAGACCTTTCAGTATACATTGGAGGAACATATTGCCAGTTTGCCTTTTAACCTGATCATCAAGTTTGGTGAATACCCGGAGATGCAGCATGACCTGGACAACGGAATGCTTGACCTGATCGTTACTCCCGAGAAAGGCAATCAGAAGAACCTGACGTATCAACCGTTTTCAAGCGAAAGAATAGTGCTGATTGCCGGTAGCAATACGGATACAGAGCAATTTGACCTCTTACTGGAGCAGGGAGAGATTGCCGCAGCAGGCAATTTTCTGAAAGAGCAGCTTTGGTACAGCACCGCTGCCGACATGGAGCACCTGAAAAGCTTCTGGCAGAAGAATTTCGGTGAACACCCGGATTTTCGTCCTAATTACATTGTTCCGAACATCAGTTCTATCATCCGTTGTCTGAGTGACGGACATGGCTTTTCTGTTGTACCCGATTTCCTGTGTACCGAGGCCATAGAAAGTAAAAAAATCAGACTTGCCTGGGAAGGCATCAGGCCGCTGGAGAATACCCTTTATTTCGGGACTCGGAAAAATACGATCTACAGGGGTGAACTGGACCGCCTTGAGGAGATTTTCAGAGAGAAGTGGGAACGGGTCGCGGTGTGAGTCCGGGTAAAAAAAGGATTGTTCATTTTCCCGGATATAACTGGATAAAAAAATGTTAAAGTATTTTTGAAATCGATTGTAAAGTCATATCTTTGAATCGGAATAGCATTTTTCTTTCCGACTGTCATTTATTCAACCCTCATTAATACTTGTCTTTTAGGGTTCCATTATTCTTTAAGAGGCATACCTTCTTTATCCACACAACACTGGTTAAAAGAAAACTTATGGTTACAAATGCCGGTCCGGTTACAGGCCGGCATTTTTGTACAGTTTCCGCAGTGCTTACCCTGCCGGAAAGGATCGTACTGCCTTAAGTGTGAACAATGGCGGCAGCGCCGGTTCCGATTTGAAAAAATGAAATTGATGTTATATGAAGATTTACGGATTAAAATTCTTTCTGGCGGGGCTCCTGTTCAGCTTTTATGCTTCCGCTCAGGAAAAAGAAGAAACAAGATTAAGGTTATGGTATGATCAACCGGCCCGTCCTTTTACAGGTGTAAATAACAAGACCAAAGATGAAGAATGGGTCCGGGCCCTTCCTGTGGGTAATGGTTTTCTGGGAGCCATGGTTTTCGGAGATGTAAACAGAGATTTGCTGCAGTTGAATGAAAAAACTTTATGGTCGGGGAGTCCGGATGATAATGACAATCCCGCTGCCGCTGCCTCGCTTGGAAAGATCAGGCAACTGATATTTGAGGGTAAATACAAGGAAGCGCGTCAGCTGACGGAAACCCAGCAGGTTTGTAAAGGTGTAGGGTCGGGCCGGGGTAACGGTGCAGGCGTGCCTTATGGAAGCTATCAGACATTGGGGGACCTCACGCTTGATTTTGAGAAAAATACTGAATACACAGGGTACACCAGAGAACTTGATCTTGAAAAAGGAGTGATTACGATTGCTTACAGTCAGGGAGGAGTGCAGTATAAAAGGGAAATATTCGTCAGTTATCCCGATAGGGCACTGGTGGTGCGTCTCTCTGCAGATAAGAAAGGAATGCTGAGTTTTAAGGCCTTTTTGAACCGTCCCGAGCGCTTTACAACGGTGGCCAACGGGAGTACCCTGACCATGTCCGGGGTACTGGAAAACGGAAAGGGAGGGGAAGGGATGAGGTATGCTGCCCGCCTGAAGGCCTCTTCCCGGGGTGGAAAAGTGCTGCCGGCCGGTCAGCATCTCATCATTGAAAAAGCGGACGAGGTTGTACTGGTGCTGACAGCGGCTACTGATTACAAAGCTGAATATCCGGTGTTCAAATGGGGAGATCCTCTGGTTATGTCCTTGCAACAGTTGAATGCTGCCACATCGGTGTCATACAGCACATTATTGAAAAGGCATCTGGCAGATTACAGCCGGCTGTTTGGCAAGGTGAAACTCCGGTTATCTGATAAAAATACCGAAGAGGTTCCTACTGACCGGAGGCTGACCAACCCGGATGACCTGCATCTGCAGGAGCTCTATTTTCAGTATGGACGTTACCTGCTGATCTCTTCTTCAAGGGCCGGGTCTATGCCGGCCAACCTGCAGGGAATCTGGTCTGATAAGATACAGGCCCCCTGGAATTGTGATTATCATACGAATATTAATCTCCAGATGAACTACTGGCCTGCCGGAGTGACTAATCTGGAGGAATGTTTCGGCCCTATGTCGGCCCTGATCGAGTCACTGGTGAAGCCGGGAAGTAAAACAGCGGCGGTGCAGTACAATGCCAGAGGCTGGTGCGCCCAGCCGATCACTAATGTCTGGGGTTACACCTCCCCAGGTGAAGGTACAAGCTGGGGACTTTATGTGGCCGGGGGCGGCTGGCTGTGCAGACATCTGTGGGATCATTATCTTTTTACAAGGGATGAGCAATATCTGAAGAGGGTATATCCCGTAATGCTGGAAGCCGCAAGGTTCTATCTGGACTGGCTGGTACGGGATCCGGTAACGGGAAAACTGGTATCCGGGCCGTCTACTTCTCCGGAAAACTCGTTTATCGCTCCTGACGGGTCAGTGACATCCATCTGTATGGGGCCGGCTCATGACCAGCAGATCATTCAGGAATTGTTTGAAAATGTGATTTCGGCCTCCGCTGTGCTGAAGGAGGATCAGGCCTTGCTTTCTGAAATTGCAAAAGCATTACCTCAGCTGGCACCCACCAGGATAGGAGATGATGGCAGAATAATGGAATGGACCGAAGCTTTTAAGGAGACAGAGGTGACACACCGCCATGTTTCTCATTTATATTTTCTGTATCCGGGTACACAGGTGGATCCGGTGAGAACACCTGAACTGGCACAGGCCGCCAGAAAAAGCCTTGATGTAAGAACCGATATAGGTACAGGCTGGTCGCTGGCATGGAAGGTAAATTTCTGGGCAAGACTAAGGGATGGAGAACGGGCTTATCAGCTCTTGAAAAATCTGCTTCACCCTACGGTCAACGCCTCATTGAACATGTCTGACGGAGGAGGTACCTATCCGAATCTTTTTTGTGCGCACCCTCCGTTCCAGATCGACGGTAACCTCGGAGGAACAGCCGGGATCGCAGAAATGCTTCTTCAAAGCCATCAGGAAATACTTGATCTTTTGCCTGCTCTTCCGTCTGCCTGGAAAAACGGGGAAGCAGAAGGCTTAGTCGGGCGTGGCGCTTTCCTGACGGATATGCAGTGGAAGTCGGGTCTGTTAACAAAGGCGGTCATTACTTCGCTTGCCGGGGGACGCTGTGTGATCCGCACCGGAATCCCTGTGTCGGTGCAGAATGTGTCTGCAGAAACAGTGCAGGAGGGAGCCTCGTTTCTGACGAGTTTTACAACGGAAAAAGGGAAGAAATACACACTTATTGCTAAAGAATAAAGAGGGGTTTTCTGATGATTTGTTCATGTAGCCGGAGGTAGACTGGCATGCGCATTGGATAGGGGTTGAACATTTTAGGATTACAAAGTCTGAAAAGAAATTTGACTTTTATCTTAAAGACTTTTATTTTCAGGAAATAAACGCTTATTCCTTATCCCACCAGACATCCGGACCCTTTATGATTGAGAACTTTTCTTTTTACCTGGTCATCGTTCTTCTGATTGTGCTGCTGATCATCCTGGCCAACAGGATCAGAGTGGCTTACCCGATTTTGCTCGTACTCGCCGGGCTGGCGGTCAGCTTTATTCCCGGTATCCCGGCACTGCACATTGACCCCGAGCTTATTTTCATCATTTTTTTACCGCCCCTCCTTTATGAGGCAGCCTGGGCCATTTCATGGAAAGAGCTCTGGAAATGGAGGAGGATCATTCTTTCATTCGCATTTCTGGTGGTGTTTGTGACGGCTACCGGTGTTGCGTTGGTGGCTCACTGGTTTATTCCCGGCTTTACACTGGCTTTGGGTTTTTTGCTCGGAGGCATTGTATCACCTCCGGATGCGGTAAGTGCCGGGGCAATCCTCAGGTTTGTGAAGGTACCGAAGCGTCTTTCTTCTATTCTGGAAGGGGAAAGCCTGCTCAATGATGCTTCCTCGCTGATTATTTTCCGGTTTGCCGTGCTGGCTGTAGCAGCGGGCCGGTTTGAATGGCAGCAGGCCGCCCTCAGTTTTGTATGGATGGTCGTAGGAGGTACCGGTATCGGGCTGCTCACGGCATGGGTATTTATGAAGCTTCACAAGTGGTTTACCACGGATGTGAACATCGATATTGCCCTCTCTGTTATCGCACCGTACGCCATGTATATTCTGGCGGAAGAAGTACACAGTTCTGGTGTGCTGGCGGTGGTAAGCGGAGGGCTTTTTCTGGCGTATCATCAGTTTGATTTTCTCAGTAACAGGTCCAGGATGCAGGGACACAGTTTCTGGCAGAGTTTCTGTTTTATTCTGAATGGTCTGGTTTTTATGCTGATCGGGCTCGATTTGCCGGAAATTGTTTCAGGGCTGGGGGATACCGATCTGAAGGAGGCCATAGGATACGGGGTACTTATTACATTGGTACTGGTGGTTGTCAGGCTGCTGGCCAGTTACGGAGCCGTGATCACCACTATTGTGATGCGTAATTTTATTACGGTTGCTGATGCCAGTCACCCCGGATGGAAAGCACCGGTATTGCTCGGGTGGTCGGGTATGAGAGGGGTGGTATCCCTGGCGGCGGCCTTATCCATTCCGCCACTGATGGACGACGGCACGGCCTTTCCGCAGCGGAACCTGATCCTGTTTATTACTTTTGTCGTCATTCTGCTTACACTCATTGTGCAGGGCATTACATTGCCTGCGCTGATCCGGAAACTGACTTTTGAGGTCAATGATTATCCTCAGCCGGAGGAAGAAGTAGACGCACTTATACGCAGAGAGTTTGCGACACTGGCCATAAAATATCTTCATGAAAACCTCAGTGAGAAAGAGCGGGAACACCCCGTTTACCAGAAAATTCTGATGACTTCAAATGTTAAACTGAAGGCTGAAGGCGGACATGCTTATTCCCCGCAGGTTAAAGAACATCATACTGCGATTCTGGAACTTCAGCGTCGCTGGCTTATCGAAATGAATCGTTCAACACGTGATCTGAATGAGGATATTGTAAGGAGACACCTGCATTACCTGGATCATGAAGAAGAGCGTCTGCAACTGCACTGACAGGGGATTGGCAGATACGGACAGTTTCCGGAGGCTAAAGCCAGCCGAATTTTTCAATAAGTCTGTCTTTCTGACTGCGGGCTACGGGGATACTCCGGCCATCAGACAGTATAAGGTAGTTGCCTTCGCCTCTTACGTACTTGCGGATATGATCGAGGTTTACAAGATATTGCCGGTGCACCCTCAGAAAATTTCTTTCTTCAAGAATTTCCTGAATGTCGCCGAGGGTTTTGGCTACCAGATAGTGCAAGCCATCTGCCGTATGAAAGCGGGTGTAATTGTTTTCTGATTCGCCATAAATGATCTGGCGGATTTCAACGAAAGTAACGCCGTTCTGAAACGGAAGCGCGATTTTATCGTAATATGTTTTTTCTCCGTTTACCTGTTGTTTCAGCAGAGAGATCTGCTGCCGGTCAGGCCTTCTTCTTTCTTCGGCTTTCTGGACCGCGGCACAAAGGTCACGGCAGTCCACCGGCTTCAGGAGGTAATCAAGCGCACTGAGACGGAACGCTTTTACGGCAAACTGATCATAGGCGGTGACAAAGACAAGGCTGAAACTAATCTCTCCCAGTTTTTCGAGCAGGGCAAATCCGTTCATAACGGGCATCTCGATATCCAGGAATACAAGATCCGGAGCAAACGCTCTGATGGATTCCAACCCTTCTTCAGCGGAGGTACATTCGGCCGTTATTTCCACCGAAGGACAATACATTTTAAGCTGCAGGGCCAGCAGCTTTACACAGTCGGGTTCGTCGTCAATAATAATGGCTTTCAGAGGCATGGTTCAGATGGGTATTTTCAGGGTTACGCGGGTACCGCAAGGTTTATTGTTATGATCTTTCAGGTCTGTAACCTGCACATCTGCCCGGATGCCGTAGATCTGATGAATCATGTCTATTCTTTCAGAAGTCATTTTCAGACCGAATGATTTGTGTCGGGTAGCCGATTTACTTTTGAACAGAACAGCCTGTTCACGTCCTATACCATCATCGGTAATCTCTACCAGCAGAAAATGCTCTTCTTCGGCTGAAAGTTTTATTTCAAGTAATCCGCCCTCCTTTTTATGCATCAGTCCATGCCATATGGCGTTTTCAACATAAGGCTGGATGAGCATAGGAGGGATTTCGGTAAACTGCTGGTCAAGATCGGGGGGGATGATGATGTGGTAGCTGATCTTGTTCTTAAACCGCATGGCCTCCAGTTCAATATAGAGTCTGAGGGTCTGGAGCTCCTTCATCAGGCTTATTTTTTCCGACCGTGAATTGTCAAGTACAAGCCTGATCAGCTGAGAAAACATGGTCAGATAAGAGGAAGCGGTTTCACTGTCGTTCTCAAGCGTATAAAGTTTGATAGAATTGAGACAGTTAAAAATAAAGTGTGGATTCATCTGGGCACGGAGAGCCGTCATTTCTGTCTCTGCGATTTTTTTCTCAAAAGAGGTCTGAACTTCCTGTATTTTCTGTTGTTCCACCAGTCTGTTCTGTGCTTCCAGCTGAGAAGTACGGAAGGACAGCGTGGCCTGCAATTCGGTATTGTATTGTTCCTGTAGCCTGTTTTTCTCCATCAGCACCAGTTTGCTTTTGTAGGCCAGCGCAAAGGCAAAACAGATGGCTTCGATCACAAGGCCGAGTAAGAAATAGAAGGGCATGAATATCAGCAGAACATTGACCATGCTCCAGGTGATTTCCATATGATGAGGAATAAGCATCGGGGAACACCAGAGAACCAGCATGCTCATCAGGCCGCCGAACATAAACCACTTTACTTTGTCTTTGCTCAGGACTGTCATCAGAAGCAGTAATAGATTAAGCAGAGTTACGGGTACCATGGAGATGAAATAACCGAACCCGTCAGGAAACCAGAAGCGTCCCGTCCGCATGGTGATGAATTCAATAAGCATCTGAAGAACGGCAACAGACATCAGCACTCTGACTACCTGCCAGCCTCTTGGAAATCGGGAGGAAAGCTGCAGGATCTCACCGATAAACAGAGTATAGAAAACCGGTATGATGAATAGAAATACTGAAAAAATCAGGTCATGGAACAGTGAAGAAAACAGTCCGAACTGATGTCGGATATCGATCCAGAACAGCCCGACAAAAGCAGAGGCCATTGTGTAGATAATGTACCAGAGAAAGGCCTTGTCGCGGTAAAGAAAATATTGAAATGCGGTAAACAGACTCATGAAAAACAAACATCCTGTGAGTGACCCGAGTAAGAGGAAGAGCAGTCTGTCACGCCTGGCAGATTCCATGCTGTTTTGTGCGAACGCAGAGGGTGTTTCGACACTGATCCAGGGAGGGACAAGATGTCCGCGCCGGTCTTCTGATCTGATCCAGAATGTATGTAGGGTTTCGGGCTGCAAAGTAAGCGGCATGACTGCTTTATAAAAACCTTCCGCTCTGGTTTCATAAATTCCTGTCCGGGCCAGTTCTCCATGGTGGTCATAGAGCCTGGCAAAGTAATGCGCGCCCACATTGACAAAAAAACGGAGTGTGTCAGAACTGCTGTTGCGGACAGTGAAACGCTTCCACTGTATCAGGAGGGGTCTGTCTGTGGACCTGGCCTGCCGGTGAATGTCAGAAAACGGAATGAAATCCTGACGGCGGGCTTCTTCAAAGGTCAGGGGTATATCACCTGTTTCTTCATAAATGCTGCAATAAGCAAAAAGAGGAAGTTCATTTTTCAGGTCTCTTAGATCGTTAAGAACAAGGGTGTCCTGTGCAGCGGTGCGTACTGCAGCGATAAGCATCAGGACGGTGATAAATATTGAACACCTCATGGTTTTACCTAAAAGACGAAAGTTAAGCAAAGTCCTGATTATTCAGCGCTTATGTCTGTGTAAGTGGTCGTTTTTTTGAGGGAGCAGCAGTCTGGCCGGTTCTCTCAGAAAATCAGGTACCTCCCTCAGAAAAGCTGCAGGCCACCCGACGGTATTTTAATACCCGCCGGATGGCAGGTAATTTTCATCTGCAAAGGTCAGGACCGTTGCAGAAAAGAAGGTAAAGAACCATAAAAGATGGACTGATGGAACAGAAATTATACTCGCGGATCGGATACTTTTTTATCCTGGTTCTGATTTTCACGTTACTGGGCTTTTTCCCTACTTATTTTATGAAATTTCCGGTATTTGAAGGGCTTACTTCTGCACATCACCTTCATGCGGCCGTGGCCCTGCTCTGGATATTTATGCTGATCCTGCAGCCATTCCTGATAAAAAGTGGCAGATACAGCCTTCACCGGACTGTCGGACGTTTGTCTTATGTAGTAATGCCATTGCTGCTTCTTTCTTTTTTCGGGGTTGCGCGCGCCGGATACTTCAGGAATATCAAAACGATGAGCCAGGAGGATGCGCTTGCCGCCCTTACCAACGGTATTCCTGACATGCTTTACATGGGTACATTATATACCCTTGGAATCGTGTACAGGAAGAGGACCGCATGGCACCTGCGCTTCTTTACCGCTACTGGTATCATGATTCTCGGGCCGGGGCTGGGACGTTTTGCCTTTGCCAGTTTTCACGCGGCGGTGGCCGGTGTGATTATGGCGACGGCTTTCCTGATCATCCCGCTGCTATGGATGATCATGGATATCAGGAAAAAAAAGTCTCCGGTGCCGATAGGCATTTTTATTCTGATCTCTTTCACAGCGGTTTTTACCGGACAAAGTGGTCACTCCGCCTGGTGGCAGCATTTTGCCCGATGGCTGACAGGCACCCTTTTCTGAGCCGGATACTATCTTTTTCTGTTCCTGAAAATCAAAGTTCATTCATCTTAAACACGTATCTTCATGAGGATCATCAGTTTGTTAGTGTTGTTCAGCCTGATCGGTGCAGGCTGGGCCTTGGCGCAGATTCCTGCCGGTAAATACAAATCCGCCGATTTTCCCGATGACAGGAAGGCTATTCAGGCGCTGTTTAAAAACCTGTATGACAGTACGCATTTTCTGGAAGACAATTATGTCGGTATCGGAGCAGAAGGTGTCATTCATTTCGGATACAAAGATCAGGTTAAATCCCAGAGTAATCCTGATTATGTCTTTAAGTCGGTGACACCGGTTCAGGATATGCTTGTACTCAGGATAATAGGCGGGCATGCTGCGGTACAGAATGCCATGCTGGACGTCCGGTTTGGCACACCGGCAGGAGATAGGGTGGTGAGGGTATTGAGGACGGAGGTCTTCGTAAAGGAAAACGGGACCTGGTATTATGTAAACGGACAGGGCACCATGGTAATGGATAAGGAAGAACTGCGATGGTTGCAGGAAAGAAGGCGGGAGAAAGTACCTAAACCCTGAAATCTGAACATAATGGAAAAGTGGTGGCAGCAACGTGTCGGATATTTCTTTAGGGTGGTTGGTAAACATTTATTCTGAAAAGTCTTCAGGTCAGTATCCCGGTCTTTGCAGGCCGGGCTTTGGCATATATGCCCGATCTGGCAGCCTTTTTCTGTCAGATGGAGAATACAATGCGGTGAGTCAGACAAAAAAACAGATAATAAAAGATTTTTTGAGAACAGTGTGGGGTAAAATAGTTATATTTTGTCATAGAAATGTGCATAATGATGGATGTGGATATGACAGAAGAAAACAACCTTAAAAATGAAGATCTGTCCAAAGGCGGGCTGAATACCGGTCAGCGTCCCGCTGCGGACAGCCCGGCCCTGATGGATGAGGAGCAAATCCTCAGAAAACTCTTTGAAATATCTCCCGAAAAAGGATTTGATCTCCTTTTCAGGAAGTATTATGCCAACCTCTGCAGTAACTGTATCCGTTATGTGCATTCCAAGACTGTTGCTGAAGATATTGTTTCCGAGATATTCGTCAGCTTCTGGCAGAAAGAGCTGTACGCCAGAATTGAGGTGTCTTACAGGGCCTATCTGTACCGATCTGTCAGATACAGGTCCATTAATTATCTGAAGACCGAGTTCATGAGGGAATCTGAGAGCCTGCTGCAGGAGGCCGATTACAGCCGGAGAAGCCAGGTGGATAAGCCGGATGAGATCCTGTTTTATCATGAACTGAACCTGAGACTTGATAAAGTGATTAAAACGCTGCCGAGTCAGTCCAGAAAGGCATTTCAGCTGTCACGGCTGGAAGGTAAAAAATATACGGAAATTGCCAGCGATCTGAGTATCACCGTCAGTGCAGTTGAGCGTCTGATCAGCCGCGCATTGCTTAAAATCAGGACTGAATTAAGGTCTGAGTTCTTTGTCTGTATACTGTTACTTATATGCTAAACCAGCCTTCTGAAAATAACGACATGAAAAATAATGTGACCAAAGGAACTGTTTTTAATTTCCTGACGGGAAATTACACCACCATTCAACGGAAGAGCATTGAACAATGGCTTGAAGATCCGGCAAACGAGGAATTATTTTATCAGTTTCTCGATGAATTTGAAAGAGAACACCCTCAGTATCCGGTAGATGTGGAAAAGAGTCTGGAAGTGCTTAAGTCGGGTACCGGTGAATTCAAAATCCGGGAACGACCAGATGAACCCGAAGGGAAATCGAAGAAAAACGGCTTTTTTCTTATTAGTGCAGCGGCAGCTGTGCTGATCATGAGCATTGCTGCCTGGACTTACTTCCGTAACCAGGCCGGAACTTCTTCCCGGGAACTCACTTCAGCAGTTCCGCAACCGGATATGACAGAAAGGGTCAACAACGGGAAAACGATGATGACGGTAATTCTGCCTGATAAAAGTTCTGTGATTCTTCAGCCGGAGGCCAGAGTCAGCTATTCCGAGGGTAGTTTTTACAAGCAAAAAAGAGAAGTCTTTTTTGAGGGGGAGGGCTTTTTTGAGATTCTTAAAGATGTGAATTCACCCTTTATTGTTTATACAAATGATTATACCACCCGGGTATTGGGTACCAGCTTTACCCTGAAAACATCCAAAGGGGAGGGGGACAACGAAGTGATCGTTAAAACCGGGAAAGTAGCGGTATACAAACGTGAGAAAGAGGGTTCGGCCAGTATAGAAGGACTTAAGCCCACTATTCTGCTGTCGGCCAATCAGCGGATAAAATTCGACAGGAAATCTCCTGTACCGCTTTCCCCGGCTTCTATCACCCGGGCTGATCTTGTTGAAAAGATCCAGAAAATGTCCTTTGAGTTTAATGACACCCCTGTCAGCGAGGTATTTGATCTGCTGTCAGAAACTTACCATGTACAGATCAGTTATAACCAGGAAATGCTGGCAGACTGTAAGATAACGGCCTTGCTGGCAGATGAACCCTTGTATGAAAAGATAAGACTGATCTGTTTTGCGCTTGATGCCAGGTTTGAAATGGAAGGAAACAGAATTACCATACTGGCCAGCGGCTGTTAGCTGCTCCAACCCCAGCCTTTACAAGTACAATAAATAAATGAGGAAATAAAACTATGGAAAAAATAAAAGGCCTCCCCCCATAAAATAAGGTCTATCTGATACACAGAATAGACCTTACCAGGCCCGATGAAATTGGCGTTTCGGAGTTCGGGCTTTTATGTTTCATTTATCAATAAAACAGCGTAAAACTATGAAAATAAATCTACAATCGCGTAGGCTTATTCGAGAATTTATGAGAATAACACTCATTCAGTTAATCCTTTTGGTCTCCTTTCTGGAGATAAGCGTGGCAAAAGATGCTTATTCGCAGGAACTGGCAGATAAGCGTATAAGTATCAGGGTCAGTGATCAGAGCCTCAAAAACACTATCCGGGAACTGGAACGTGTTTCACAGGCCAGGTTTATTTACAGCAACAGTCTGATCGGTGCAGAAAACAAGGTTTCCATCGACATCCGCAATGCTTCTTTTGTGGAGGTGCTCAACAAGGTTTTTGTGCCGCTGAGAATCAATTACACCATATCCGGAAGCCATGTGGTTTTGCAGAAAAAGGCGGGAAACGAAAATGAGAAGCCGGCAGACAAGTCACGGTCCGGCTTACCGGATAATGCCGATATGACCATTACCGGTATCGTGAAAGACGAAAACAGTGAGCCTCTGCCGGGAGTAAGCGTGGTGCTGAAGGGCACCACCCGGGGTACTTCCACCGACGGGAGCGGAAAATTCAGTATCGATGTGCCGGATTCGAGATCTGTTCTGGTATTCAGTTTTGTAGGCTATCAGAACCATGAAATCACCGTGGGAAACAGCTCCGTGCTGGAGGTTTCCCTGAAAGCCGAAGCCAAGGCGCTGGAAGAAGTGGTCGTGGTAGGCTATGGTACCCAGAAAAAAGTAAATCTAACGGGGGCGGTAGACCAGGTAACGGCCAAACAGCTTGAAAATAAGTCTGTGGCCAACATCGGGCAGGCGCTGCAGGGTGTTGTTCCCAACCTGAACATCACTTTTTCTGACGGAAACCCGGTAAAAGATCCTTCTTTTAATGTGCGCGGAGGAACTTCGTTTTCGGGCGGCAGCTTTAAAAGCGGCAGCCCGCTGATTCTGGTAGATGGCATTCCTATGGAGATTAACAATCTCAATCCATCAGATATAGAAAGCCTTTCAGTGCTGAAAGACGCCGCATCTGCAGCTATCTACGGTGCCAGGGCTGCCTACGGCGTGATCCTGATTACCACCAAAAAAGGCAGCAGAGACAAGGCTCCTAGGGTTTCCTATTCTTTCAGTCACCAGGTGCAGAATCCGATCAACAGACCGAAAATGATTAATTCGGTGGAATACCAGGAGGCTGTCATCAATGCGCAGGTGCTGGAAGGCGCTACGGCCTCAGCAGATGATATATTCAAACTGGAGCAGGTGAAAAAGTATTATGAAAATCCGGGCTCGGCTCCGAGCTATTATATTGCCGGCGGAACCAATATCTGGGTGGCCAATGTGGATCCCTGGGCAGAATTTCTCAAGTCTTCAGCCCCGCTCAATACACACAACTTATCAGTCTCTGGCGGGTCAGCCAAAAGTACTTACTATGCCTCACTGGGTTACCGCGATCAGGAGGGCCTTGTCGCTCTGGGGGACGACTGGCGAAAGACCTTCAACACCATGCTGGGATTTAATTCAGACATTAACAGTTGGCTGAACCTTGATACCAAGGTGATTTATACGGGTTCAAACTCCAAACGTCCGCATGGGCAGGGGGGGTATTCGGCCTATTCTGACAATTATTTTGAGTTTCTGTCCAGAATCGGCTGGAGGAACCTGATGACCCCGAGATTTACACCGGGAAGTTCGCCGGTGGGAGTTATGCCTACCCACTCATCCCTGAATGCTTTCTTGGATGATGGTAATATTTCAATGCAGAATTCGAATCTGCTGATGAAGATTGAAGCGACGGTCAAACTTGCGGAGGGCCTTTCGTTCAAGACCAATTTCGGTTATAAAACCATCAACGAAAATCAGAAAATGCACCTTCCGCTGGTATGGCGGGTAGAGAAGACCTGGATTCCTTTTGTGGAAGGGTTCAGTACGGTAAGTAAAGCATTTTCCAAGAGCGATTATTCAGTGTTTAATGCCTATTTTGATTATTATAAAACTTTCAGGCAAAAGCATGATTTCTCGGCGGTGGCGGGATTCAACCAGGAACTTTCCCAGTTTCGTGATCTTTCGGCTCAGGGCAATGATCTTATTACAGATGCCGTACCGGCACTCAAACTGGCCACCGGTGCCAGAATCTATGGAGATAATGAGTCACACTGGGCTATTCGTGGCGCCTTTACCAGGCTGAACTATATCTTCGACAACAAATATTTGCTGGAGGTTAATTCCAGGTACGATGGTACCTCCAAGTTTCCCCAGGGAAAACGCTTCAAGTTTTTTCCTTCTGTTTCAGCAGGCTGGAGATTATCTGAAGAGCGTTTCATGAGCGGTGTCAGGTCAATTTTCCCGGATCTGAAACTGCGTGCATCTTATGGAAGTCTCGGAAATCAGGATGTGAATAATTATGCCTATATCTCTACTTATGGCCTTACACCACAGGTGGCCTATCTGCTGGGAGGCACCAGGCCGATTGGCATCAACCCTCCCGGACTGGTCAGTTCAGACCTGACCTGGGAAACGGCAACCACGATAGATTTCGGTATTGATCTCTCATTCAGGCATAAATGGACGGCCACTTTTGACTGGTATAAAAGAACTACAAAAGACATTCTGACCTCGGCCGAACAGCTGCCTTCCGTACTGGGTACTTCTGTTCCGAACAAAAATACCGGTACCATGGAAACCAAGGGTTGGGAATTCTCTACCAAGTATACAGACCGCCTGAACAACGGAATCAGATACGATGTGTCTCTGGTGCTTTCTGATACAAGGTCGTTTGTAACCCGTTTCAGCGGCAACCCTCAGGGGCTTTTTGCTTCTTTGTATGAAGGAAAAGAAATGGGTGAAATCTGGGGTTACGAAACGGCCGGAATTTTCCAGACCTACGATGAAATCAAGAATGCTCCGGTGCAAACGCAGATCGCGGGAGGGGTTTGGAGACCGGGTGATGTGCGCTACGCCGATCTTGACGGCGACGGAAAGATCACCCTGGGATCGTCTACCATCAGCAATCCGGGCGACCGTAAGATTATCGGTAATTCGAATCCGAGGTATCAGTTTGGAGTTAATGCCAATCTGGCCTGGAAGAGCTTTGATTTCAATATGTTCTGGCAGGGTACAGGTAAAAGGGATTACTGGAGCGGTAGCTATCTCTATTGGGGACTTATACGGGGAACCAATATCAATGGTGGCATAGGCACGGGAGAGGTCTATTACAATTCATGGACACCCGAACGTACGGATGCTTTCTATCCGGCTTTCAAACCTGCCACGAAGAATATGGAAGTACAGTCCCGTTATCTGCTTAATGCCGCCTTTATGAGGCTGAAAAACATCACCCTGGGATATACCCTGCCTGAGCATGTGAGCAAAAAACTAAAAATGGAGAGGCTTCGTGTCTTTACCTCAGGTTTTAATATCCTGACTTTTACCAACGTGCCTAAGTTTATGGATCCTGAAAACATGAATGACGCTTACCCGCTGACACGGTCATTTACACTTGGAGCTCAGGTCAATTTTTAATGCAAAACTTTAATCAGAGATCAATGAAACCATCATACATTACCCTTTTCTTGATGACCGTCGTGCTGATGTTCAGTTGTGACGACGATTTTATGGAGCGATATCCCCTGGACAGCATCTCGGACCAGAACTACTGGAAGACAGAATCGGATCTGAAGCTGTATACCAACTCTTTTTACGGAATTTACATCGAAGGTTTTGACAATGCCCTTAACCTGAGGCAGCCTTACGGATACAAAGGTTCTGCTATCCCTTACGGAGATCTGCATTCAGACAATCTTGTGCCACAGGATGTGTCGACTGTCCGGATGGTCAATAATCTTTATGTACAGCCTTCTGCTGCGGGCAGCGGCGGATGGAGCTGGGCAAACGTAAGGGCGCTTAACTATTTTCTTGTGAACTACCAGCGGGCTACTATTGCCCCTGAGATCAGGAACATTTATGCCGGAGAAATTATGTTTTTCAAAACGCTGGAATACTTTGAAAAAGTAAAGCTTTTTGGCGAGGTGCCCTGGTACAGCAAACCGCTGGAGACCAATTCCAAAGAGCTTTATGACCCGAGAACACCCAGGGCGGCACTCATGGATTCTGTGCTGGCGACCATCGATAAAGCTGTGCAGTGGCTTCCTGAAAAAGGGAAAGAAGCTACAGGGAGGATCAACCGTGACATTGCGCTGCTGCTGAAAGCCCGTGTTTGTCTCTATGAAGGTTCGTTCCGTAAATATCATACCGAGCTGGGACTTTCCGGACAGAAATTCCTGCAGGAAGCTGCCGATGCCTCTGATCAGCTGATCAGGTCGGGCAGATATGCCGTCTGGACTACCGGCGACACAGGAAATGATTATCATAACCTGTTTATACAAAACAATTACCGGAGCAATTCAGAAGTGATGCTCTGGAAAGAGTACAGCGGCGGACTTCTCGGACATGCCTTCCTACGGTATTTTTTGTGGAACCAAGGCGAAAACGTGGCGGGTTTCTCTAAATCCTTTGTGGAAGAATATCTCTGTTCGGATGGCCTGCCTGTTGGTGTAAGCCCCCTTTACAGAGGAGATGACAGTCTGCAGAGCGAGTTTAGTAACCGAGATCCGCGGATGGCACAAACCGTTTGCCCTCCGGGCCGCTATGCGCTTGATAAGAACATCACGGGCTCGTTTGTCGCCAGAGGAAAGGGATATAACGGTCTGATGCCGGGCATCCGCGGAAGCGGGGAAGAGTATCCTTCTCCGACAGGCTACTGGCCGGTTAAATACTGGAAAAACGATCAGACGGAAGTGAATGCGTTTCAGAACGGGGTGATGCCCTGCCCGGTGTACCGGTATGCTGAAGCCCTGCTGATCAATGCTGAAGCCAATGCCGAACTGGGTACCTGTACACAAGCCGTTCTGGATAATACAGTCAATAAGCTTCGTAAAAGAGCCGGTATGCCATCTTTGCTTCTTTCGGAGATCCCGGCTGATCCGGCGATGGATGCGAGATACGCCAACTATTGTGGTTACACACCTTCGCCCCTGCTGAGGGAAATCAGAAGAGAGAGAAGGGTGGAGCTGGTGATGGAAAACTCCCGATGGGATGATCTGGTACGCTGGAAAGCCGGCAAGTTCCTCACGGCTCCGCAGGCGGTAAGGGGGCTGAAGTTTAATCAGTATCAGTATCCGGGTGTGGTGGTTAATCGTGATGTCTTTCTGGATAACGAAGGTTATCTTTCGCCTTACAAAGTATCATTGCCTTCAGGCCGTACTTTCCAGGAGCCTAAACAATATTATTTCCCGATTCCTATAGAGGAACTTGTTATTAATAAAAATTTGTCACAAAGCCCGGGCTGGGGCAACTGATTCCCGCCGGTTGGCTGCCGGATGGCGGAGGCTTTCCGGCAGTAGCAAACCCAATCATACTATGACATCTTTATTCTTAAAAAAGGCATGGAAAAGCCTGGCATCCATGACCCTGATATGTTGTGCCGTTCAGCTGACAGCGGAGGCACAGACCAACGCCGGGAGTGCCGCAAACCTCGCTAATCATGAGCTTTGGAACAAGTTCATTGACAAATACGGTATCATCAATGATTTTGTCGGAGAAAGGCCCACTCCTATGGATGCGCGTCTGTCCCGGCCCAATGCCTTTGGCTGGTGGACGCCTATAGAAGACGGGGCCTTCTTTACCGGGTTGTATCTGGCGGCTACGTGTGAACGCGCCAGGCAGACCGGCTCACCGGAAGACAAGGATAAAGCCAGGGTACTGGCCCAGGGTTTACTTAAACTTGCTTCGGTGTCTGATGTGCCCGGGTTCATCTCCCGCGGGGTAAGTACCGACGGTTTTACGCATTACCCTAACGGATCCAATGATCAGACTGTCCCCTGGTTTTACGGGCTCTACCAATACCTGAAAACCGACATTCCTTCAGCGAAAGAAAGGGATATCATTAAAAGTAAGCTTATTGAAGTAATCGATGCCCTAAGATTGAACGACTGGGAGTTTCCAAGCGACGGAACCTTCACCGGGCTTACCCGCGACGACCTCCGGGATAACCGTTTTCTGGAAGCGCCCTGTTACCTCTATCTGATGCGATGCATGCATGAACTTACCGGCGATGCCGCCTGGCTGAGCTGGTATAAAAGAGCGACTGTAGAAGTACCCAAAGGCGGAAAGAAAACCAGGGCAGAGGTTTGTGCAGAAGGGGTGGCGTATGATGTGCCCATGTGGGGAGCCAGCAGAGCTTATCTCTGGATCTATGTAATGAAGCAGGCGGCGCTGGTTGAACTGGCGAGGCTTGAAACAGAGGCGGCTCCCAAAGCGCTGTACCAGGCAGGAATAAAGAAAAACAGGGATTTTGTGCTTGAGTTTGCCAGGGAATACAAGAAGTTTGATAACAGCGATACCAAAGCTTTTGGCAATACAAACTGGAGAGACTGCTATACAGAATGGTTCCCGCAGTTTACCATTGCCGAGGCCATTGCCGTTTCAAAGTTCCGGAATGACCGTGTGGCAGGTGAGCGCAAGTCTTATGAAAGGAATTTCATGACCACTCCCCTGGCAGCAGTTTCTATATTGGCCTTGTCAGGAAATCAGGAAGATTGTAAGCTGATCGATGAGGTGGTAAGCCACTATAATTATTCTGCCCTCTTTCTCTCCGAGTTTTTCTACGCAGAGTATGCTTATTTTATGAAAACCTGCAAATGATGGAATGATAATCCGGACCGGCAGTGCCGTACCCGCATGGTGGGGAGCAAAATGAAGGGGAAAGACCTGCCGGTTTTCGGGAATTGTCAGTGACAAATAGTATACTGACGGCCGGTGACCCGGCTGACTGTCCGCTGATTGAAGCTGCCGTCAGTCATTACGACTACACGCGCCTTTACCTGTCAGAGTTTTTTAATGCAGAATACGCCTGCTTTCACCCGGCGTGTAAATAATTTCAACAGCCTGTTTTACAGAACCGTACCCTCTTTTAAACCTGTTCCTACGGATGAAATATACAATTCGACCACTCTTCAGTATCCCTGTGATCGTTGCGGCGCTGGGCTATTTTGTGGATATTTATGATCTTTTGTTATTCGGTATTGTCAGAGTACCCAGCCTGCAGTCACTGGGTCTTACCCCGCAGGAGGTATCCATACAGGGGGTCAGTATTCTGAACTGGCAGATGACCGGACTCATTCTCGGAGGAGTGCTCTGGGGCGTGATGGGTGATAAAAAAGGGCGTTTGTCGGTCCTTTTCGGATCTATTCTGACATATTCCCTAGCCAATATTTTTTGTGGATTCACCACCTCGGTACCGGTCTACAAGCTGCTGAGATTTGTGGCAGGAGTGGGGCTTGCCGGTGAACTGGGCGCCGGTATAACCCTGGTTACCGAAGTGTTGCCCAGGCAGCTGCGAGGCATTGCCGCCTCCCTGGTGGCAGGTATAGGTTTGCTGGGGGCTGTTTTTGCGTATCTTACCGTAGAACTTTTCGATTGGCGTACCGCCTATTTTACCGGTGGAGGAATGGGCATCCTGCTTCTTCTGCTCAGGATCGGTGTTTTTGAATCCGGGATTTTCAGTAACCTCAAAGACCGTAAAGATGTGGAAAAAGGGAACTTCTTTTCGCTGTTTACGCGCAGAGAGCGGTTCGTGAAATATATCAAATGTATCGGGATTGGCCTGCCGACCTGGTTTGTGATAGGCATACTGGCCACATTCAGTGACGAGTTTGGCAGCGCTGCCGGTATTTCCGGGCGGCTGGACCCGGGCTTGTCCATCATGTGGTGCTATGTAGGGCTGTCAGCCGGAGATATATTCAGTGGTCTGCTGAGTCATCGGCTGCAGTCACGGAAGAAAGCCGTCCTGTATCTGATGATCTTCACCCTGCTGTGTGCGGCGTTTTATCTCTACGGAGGTCTTAAAACCCCCGAAGCTATCTACCTGCTGACCGGCTTTCTGGGCTTCGGCATTGGCTACTGGGCCATGTTTGTCACTATCGGAGCCGAGCAGTTCGGTACCAACCTGCGGGCTACCGCCGCCACTACCATTCCGAACATGGTCAGGGGCATGGTGGTGGTAATGACGACACTTTTTGTGTTCTTCAGATCATCCATGGATACGCTGCATGCAGGTGCGCTGGTAGGAATACTCTGTTTTGCTGCCGGTTTTTACAGCATCCTTACGATACCCGAAACACACGACAAAGACCTGGATTACCTGGAATCCTGAAAATGCTCAGAGGACGTATAAATGGTTAAAAGTACAAACTCTTCTGTCGCCTGGCGGGAGAGTTTTGTTTTGACGGCAACAGATTTTTTACCTAATGGTAAATTCAGATCTGAACGTAATCGGTAACTTTACATTATGGAAGCGTTGATAAACTATATTTTGCAGTTTGGTCATCTGAACCAGCAGCAGACAGACCTGGTGACAGCAAAAGTAAAAGTGCTTGAGCTTCAGAAAGAGGCGTATTTTTCTGAAGCAGGAAAAATCCCCAGGCAGGTCGGCTTTATACTGGAAGGTGTTATACGCGGTTGTTACTACAATAATAAAGGAGAAGAAATTACACGCTGTTTCATTAGTGAGAATAGCCTCGTGGTTGATTATGTCAATTTTGAATCAAACACCGTTTCTTCAGAATATCTTCAGGCCGGTACCCGGTGCAAACTCCTTGTGTTTTCAAAACAGGACTGGGAAGAACTCTCCCATACCATCGTGGGGTGGGACAGTATCCAGAGTAAGATGGTCCAGAGGTGTCTTTTTCAGAAATCCAGGAAAGGGCCTGTTATTTCGCAGGATGCCACAACACGCTATCTGGAATTCATGGAAAATTATCCGTCGCTTACCAATCGGATCTCATTGGCTCACATAGCGTCTTATTTAGGTGTTACGCAGCAATCGCTGAGCAGAATAAGGAAAAATATCCGCTGAATCACGCCTTCAATGCCGAAAGGCAAACATTGACAATATCATCAAACATTTTTTCCCTGGCATCAAATTTCATGGTTACACGCAGACCGTTTAAAGAGTTAAAGATGAACCTTGCCAGGGAACGTGCGTGGTGTGCTGAGGTAAATAAACCTTGTTTTTGACCTTTCTTAATAGCTTTGCACAAAGCATTTTCAGTATCTTCCATGATGGCATTGACAATGACGGCCACTTCATCATCAACGGGGGCTAATTCAACGGCAGAATTGACTATAAAGCAGCCTTTGGAGCGATCTTCTCTGAGCGCATCTAATTTTACCACCTCAAAGATATTGCGGATATAGCCCTCAATATCTTCTGCATAATCAGCATTGTTCAATACAGGATCGATTTTGTCTTTACGATACTGTTTCAGGGCTTTTACAAAAAGAGAATGTTTGTCGCCATAAGTATCATAGAGGCTTGACCGGCTTATACCGAGATCATCAACCAGGTCTTGAGCAGAAGTCGCGTTGTACCCTTTCCGCCAGAACAAATTCATCGCTTTGTCCAGGATCAGCGCTTCATCAAATACTTTCGTTCTTGCCATAAAATACCTTTGTGAAGTAGAATATACTCCACAAAGGTAAACAATTTGGAACATTCGTTCCAAATAAAGCCGTAAAATTAAACCCGGAATGGTTCATTCACCGAAACGGCTCCGTCAATCGTGTATTCGCTTCCGGAAATGAATGAAGCATCCTCTGAGGCCAGGAATACGGCCAGTTTTGCTACTTCTGTGGGCTGTCCGTAGCGCCTGAACGGCATTTTGTTCCTGGTAAATGAAATCATTTCATCCGTAAATGTTGCCTCTCCTTTATGAAATATTTCGGTTTCCGTCATGGCCGGCTGAATTGTATTGACACGAATTTTCCTGGGAGCTAATTCTATGGCCGCGGTTCTGCTGTAAGCGTTTAATGCGGCCTTGCTTGCTGCATAAACGGCTGTTCCCGCGCCTACCACAAAAGCACTTACGGACGACACGAAAATAACGGAAGCCCCGTCTGCAAGGAGAGGGATAAGCTTTTCTGTGGTAAAGACGGCACCTTTAAAATTGATGTCAACAATATAGTCAAATGCCTGTTCTGTGATCTGTCCCACAGGTTGCATGGCATTTACTCCTGCATTGACAAAGAGAATGTCAATTTTACCGAAAAGGGACTTCAGCTGTGCCGCGAGGTTATCAGTATCTTCCAGATCGGCAGCATCAGAGCGGATGCCTATGGTTCCATGGCCCAGTTCTTCTGCCGCCTTGTCCAGCGCCTGCTGATTACGACCTGTAATGACTACTTTCGCGCCCTCTGCAATAAATTGCCGGGCCGTGGCAAAGCCAATCCCTGAATTGCCGCCTGTGATTACAGCGACTTTGTCTTTTAACTTACCCATTGTTTTTTTCTTTTAAAATGAACTACTGAGATTCTTTTATGGAACGATTGTTCCGTAAAGATAAATAAAACGGAACGATCATTCCAAATTAATTATTCTGACCCGGACCGTTTTTTAACAAATGGTAAACGGTGACATTTTTAATCGCTGCAATTTTGCTTCATCAATGTTAAATCAAACAGATAATGAAATCAGTATTAATAACAGGGGCCGGCAGAGGCATTGGCCTGGAAACGGCCAAACAGCTTTCAGAGCAAGGGTTTTTTGTTTACCTGGGCAGCAGGGATCTTCAAAGGGGAAATGCTATCGCAGATGAGTTAAGCGAAAAAGGGTACAAAAATGTAAAGGCGATAGAAATAGACGTCACCCAGCCTGACACGGTGATGTCTGCCAGTCGTATGATCGAAACAGAGCGGGGATATCTGGATGTTCTGATAAACAATGCGGGTATAAGCGGAGTTATACCCCAGAATGCTGCAGAAACGGGGATTGACCATTTTAAGGAAGTATTTGAGGTCAATTTGTATGGCGTAATCCGCGTTACACAGGCCTTTCTCGGATTGTTGCGAAAATCTGACGCGCCACGGATTGTAAACGTAAGCACCAGCGTCGGATCACTGTCACTGCAAAGTGATCCTCGCTGGCCGGCTTATGATTTTGCAAAGTATGCGGTTTATGCTTCTTCCAAATCGGCCATGAATATGTACACGATCCATCTGGCTTATGAATTACGTGATACCGCGTTCAGGATTAATGCGGTTTGTCCGGGCTATACCAAAACGGATTTTACCGGTTACAACGGAGGGGAAGTGGAAGACGCCGCGAAAAGAATCATAAACTATGTCCTGATTGACCAGGATGGTCCCACCGGTAAGTTTTTCAGTGAAGAGACCAATCCTGAAACCGGGGAAATTCCATGGTAACAGACTGTTTGTGTGAGGGGTTCTGGTCTTAACAGACAGAACTCCTTGCCTTGTTTTACATAAGGTCTACATCACAATATTATTTACGGGGCTTACAGCAGCCGGAAGGTTGGCGTCGTCCAGCATTTCTTTCATGTCGGTTTCAATCATTTTACTGATCTGGGTAATGGGTACATCATTGGCGCTTCCCTCAAAGGGGTTGATAGAGCTGTCGCCCACCGCATCAAGCGTAACAAACGCCCAGCCCACGACCGTGGCGAAGGGCACCAGGAAATAAATGGTAAAGCCTTCCAGTGGGGTACCGTTGCCCAGGTCCCGGAATTCTTTCAGCAGGCCGAAGGGCAGCAGAAAAACAAAAATGTGAAGCAGATAAGTGGTGATGGAAGAGAAGTTTCTGGGATAAGGGAAATTCTTGATGCGTTCGGCCTTACCCTGTTGCTCATAAAAACTTTCAACGCTTCGCTGAAGCTGCATCTGCTGAAAGTCAGAGATTTTTCCTTCCCGGTGAAGCTGATTGATGGTCTGAGACTGCAGGGCAAGAGTCTGCGACGCCCGGTTTTTCTTGCCCAGCAAATACTGCAGTTCTTCTTTGGTAAGGAAACCTCTGACCGCCTCTTCCAGCGTTTCAGTCCGTTCAGGAATGGTATAAACGGCTGACATGTATTCCTGGTAACGGATCTCATTCATTACTTCCCACTGACGGGATTCGCGTAGCTGGTACCTCATAAAAGTGAGCCAGGCAAAATGCCTGTTAAACAGCAGACGGGTGTTCTCACCGGTTTTTCCTCCCGCAAAATCCCGTGCTTTGACCGCAAAGCTGCGGCTGTCGTTGATGATGGCCCCATAGATCTGCCGGGCTTCCCACAGACGGTTATAGCTGGCGTTATTCTTAAAGCCCACAATGAAGGCCACTGCCGTGCCGATCATGGCCACGGGCATCCACGAAATGGCCAGAAAGGTCCATCCGAAGCAGTAAAGCAGTGTGGGGATAAGGGCCAGTAAAAAGCATTTGTAAATGTCTCTGCGGCTCCAGACTATAAATTCCCTGATATTGTAACGTTTTCCGATGTTCATAGACTTCTGTTTTCAATGAATGGATGATCTCCTGTAAATATAGCGGGCAAAACTATAAAAGAAGGAATTTTTTATGTCAACACCAGGACAAACGCATTTAACCCCTAGGGGGTGGAATTTAAAGAACATGAGGTTTTACCCTGGGTTAAGAGATAAGATTAACCGTGGTTTTGGTCGTGCGTTTTTGTTGCGGAGCAAAACAAAAGCCATGACAAAATAATCCAAAAAAAGTTAAATACGTTTGCCTTGATGTCAACCAATCTCCGGTATTCAGTATTTTCGAATGCGTTACTCAGGCAGATGGCCCTGAAAAAGAAGAGACTGCCTTTCGACAGCCTCCTCTTACAGTATTATAAGTATCTCAGAGCAAATTCTCCGGCAAAGTCTTCCAGTTTTGTCAGGCCACTTACCGGAGAACCTTCTCTTATGAAGTCTGCCGGAATTTTACCGGACCGGAAGCCGCTACCCATTTCCGTGTACAAGCCCGCGATTTCTTCCGGAACACCAGCGCCGGTCATTCCCTGCAGCGACTGCTCGTCGCTGAATTCCACCCAGGGCAGATCAGGCTTTCCGATGGCCTGTCCAAGTACTGCAGCCAGGTCTCCTGCCGGACGAACATCACTGACTACATACCTGATGATTTTTCCGCCATTCCGTTGTAACTCTTCTGCCGCGGCAGTGGCAATGTCACGCGGATGTACCAGAGGCAGCAGGGTAGAGGCCGGATAATTGCTGCCAATGATGCCGGCATTACGGATCAGGGGTATGTTACTGTAGTAATTGGTATAAAAATACCCGGCTCTCAGGCAGGTAAGCGCTATTCCAGGAAGCTGGTTGTACCCTTCTTCGATATGATGAATAGCCCTGATGGGACCATTGCCTTCCGGCAGATCGGCGCCGATACTGCTCAGCATCACCACACGCCTTACACCTGAAGCGCTGATAGCGCCGGCAAGCGCTTTTCCGGCTTCAATGGTGTTCCGGATTACATGGACACCACCTAAATTCGGAGGCGTCATGGCGAATACGGCATCTGCACCGGCGAAGGCTGCGGTGAGGAATGCTTCGTCACTGACAGACCCGACCGCTGCTGTGGCGCCAAGCGATTCTATCTCTTTTTGTCTTTCAGTACTGTTGCTGATGACTGTTACCTGATGTCCTGCAGCAATCAGCTGCTGAGTAAGTGGTTTACCGATATTTCCCAGAGACCCTGTTAATGAAATTTTCATGATTTGTTTTGTTTAAATGTGGATGCAAAGGTATTTTTGTACTTACTTTTTAACAAGTACTTACCCTAAAGTGTGTATTATGACCGCCATCAAAGAAAGTTCTGTAATTCAGGAAAACAAGCAGTATGCATTAGAGCAGTGTCCCGTTACCTACGTGATGGAAAAAATCGGGGGGTATTGGAAACCTATCGTCCTGTATCATCTTTCAGGAGGCGACAAGCGTTACAGTGAATTGAGAAGAGCCATTCCTGCCGTTACGGAAAAAGTGCTGATCCAGCATCTGAAACAACTCGAGGCAGATGGCCTGATTGTCAGGGAATCCAGACCGGTGGTGCCACCTTATGTAACTTACAGACTGAGCAGAGCAGGACAGGGACTCCTTCCCGTCATACAGGCTATGGCTGCCTGGGCTTTTCGTGACAGGGACGGAGAGTTCAGGGATCCGGACAGGATGAACTGAGATCCGCCAGATAGTAGTAATGGTCAGATTTGACCTCTTTTAAGAACATTTTTCACTCTTTCAAGACAGGCATTTTTATTCCGGGCTGCTTTTGTCAGCCTATATCTTCTCATACACTCCCTTGATCTTCTTTTTGTATATATTAGTCCTGTTTTTAGGAAAATCCACGGCTTTTTGTTTACTTTTAGACATTTTAATACATTAATCTAAACAAATTGTCAACAAATGAGAAAAGTTCTATCCGTTATTCTCTTTTCGGCTATTACCTACGGTACACAGGCACAGGAGAAGGTTGATCTGGAGATGGTGAAAAAAATCCGCCAGGAAGGTCTTCAGAATTCTAAGGTTATGGACATTGCCTTTTATCTTACAGATGCCAATGGTCCTCGTTTGCAGGGCTCACCTGGTTTCATGAAGGCGGCCAATTATTCAAAAAACAAACTCAAGGAGTGGGGACTGGAAAATTCAAGACTCGAAGCCTGGGGTGAATTCGGCAAAGGCTGGGAGTTGCAGAAAAGCTATGTGGCGATGACTGCTCCCTACTACCGTCCGTTGATCGCTCTTCCGAAAGTGTGGACCGGTGGTACCAAAGGCCCGGTTCAGGCAGAAGTACTGCTTGTGGATGAAACTGACACCACCGCTCTTGAACAGTATAAAGGCAAAATGAAGAATAAGGTGATTCTGCTTTACCGCAATGACAAGATCAACCCGTCGTTTACTCCGGATGCCAAGCGCTACACGGATAAAGAACTGGAAGAAATGGTGGCAGCCAGTGCTTCACCTTCAGGTCAGCAGAGTGACTCTACCTTCAGAAGCATGATCGCTGCGATGAGAAGAACAACCTATTTGTCCAATAAAACCAAAGAAATGGCTCTTAAGGATGGCGCTATTGCCTTTTTCAGTATGAATCCGATTGGCAAGGACGGTACACTTTTCGTGACCGGCGGCGGTTCATACAAGCCTAAAGATCCTGAAAACCTGTTGGATATCGCACTCGGTGCGGAAGACTATCTGAACCTTTGCCGTCTGGCCAAAGCGGGTATTCCGGTAAAACTGGATCTGGACGTAAAGACGAAGTTTTATTCTGATGACCTGAAAGGATACAACGTATTGGCGGAGATTCCGGGTACTGATCCAAAACTTAAAGACGAGGTAGTTATACTGGGTGCTCACCTGGATTCATGGCATACCGGTACCGGTGCTACTGATAATGCTGCCGGTTCTGCTGTAATGATGGAAGCGGTAAGGATTCTGAAAGCCCTGAATGTAAAGCCTAAAAGAACCATCCGTATTGCGCTCTGGAGTGCGGAAGAGCAGGGTTTGCACGGTTCGAGAAACTATGTTAAAAATCACCTGACTGATACGCTTAAAAATGCGAGCAATGCTGAAGGAGATAAAGTAGCGGCCTATTTCAATGTAGATAACGGTACCGGTAAGATCCGCGGTATTTATCTGCAGGGTAACGAAGCCTGTCGTCCGATATTCTCGGCATGGTTTGAGCCTTTTGCGGATCTGGGTGCTAAAAGCATCACAATCCGTAACACCGGAGGCACTGACCACCTGTCGTTTACCCGCATTGGTATACCAGGTTTCCAGTTTATTCAGGACCCTATCGAGTACAGCACCCGTACCCACCATACCAACATGGATACTTACGATCACCTGCAGCCCGAAGACCTTAAGCAGGCGGCTACCATCGTAGCTTCTTTTGTGTACAACGCTGCGACAAGGGACGAAAAACTTCCCCGTTCAAAATAATAAGCCTCATACAGGCTGAACAAAAGCCGCGCCTTTTTCTTTAAGGGCGCGGTTCTTGTTTTTTTATGCAGAACGGGTTCAATCAAACAAACCCATCTGAACAGGCTGCGGTGGAGGGGTTTTGCCCAGGAAAGGGAAACGCGCAACTTCCCGATAGACATCATTTTTTTGCTTACGGTCACCATTGTATCTTCTCCTGAGCAGCAGCATTTCGGTGGCGGTAAAGGCTTCTTCCACGTATTCGCGGCGCCACTCGGGCCAAACCTCTTCCATTTGTTCGTTTGTGAGTCCCCGGGCGATGGTAATATGTGGTGTTTCGTCATAGCCCGGATACATGGTTTTTGAGCCTTTTACAACTTCATTGACTTCTTTTTTACGACGGGCAACCAGATCTAGCACAGGGTCGGGATTTTTGATGCGGATATAAATGGTGGAAGTAGTACTTCTGAAGTCCCCGAATCCATACATCCGGATTTCAAAAGGCCGGGTGGATTCTGCCATCTGGTTAAACTTCTTCATTATCTGCTTTTCATGTTCTTCTGTACGTAAAAAATGCAGCAGTGTGATATGTGCGGGCGTGATGAAAACATTCGGAAAGCCGTATTCCCGAAACCGGTCTTTGAAGCCGTTGATGGTCTTCATCAGCGGTCTTGGCTCAATCATGAGCAGATATTCATATTCTGTCGGGGTGATGATCATGGGTTGGTAAGAGGATCAATAAATATTTTCCGTAAGACTCAGGATTTTTATCCCGGAATCGGCTAATAAATATATGAAAATCGGTGCAGTTAGAAGTAAGAAAATATGGAAAAAACAGGCAGGAGTTCCTTTAATTAGGAATGAGATCAGATTAAAAGAACAACGGAACACCCGGGAAACTGAAGTATACAATCAGCCGGACGTTCCGTTATCGTTTTAGTCGGGGTGATTAATTGCCCCTTATGTTATTTCGTGTTGACAGCCTCAATCCATTTTCTGGCATTGACAAAAGCCTGCATCCATGGCGATACGTCATCTTTTCTGCCCTTCGGGTAATGTGCCCACTGCCAGGGAAGAGCCGAGCGCTCAATGTGAGGCATGGTTACCAGGTGTCTTCCGGTCGCATCGCAGAGCATACCTGTATTATAATCAGAGCCGTTGGGGTTGGCCGGATAACTGTCATAGCCGTATTTGCCTGTGATGTGATACTGATCTTCTGATTCAGGCAACATGAACTTGCCTTCACCATGTGAAACCCATACGCCAAGAGTGGCACCGGTCAGCGAAGAAAGCATGACGGAAGGGTTTTCTGCAATGGTAAGAGAAGTGAATATACTTTCATGCTTGCGGCTTTCATTATGGAGCATCTTCGGTTGAACATCATGCTCAGGATAAATAAGGCCGAGTTCAATGAAAAGCTGACATCCGTTACAGATACCAATAGAAAGTGTGTCTTCTCTCCGGAAGAAGTTTTCCAGGGCAGCACGTGCTTTCTCATTGTAGCGGAAGGCTCCCGCCCAGCCTTTGGCTGAGCCAAGCACATCAGAATTGGAAAAACCTCCTACGGCACCCAGAAACTGTATGTCTTCCAATGTTTCCCGTCCGCTTACCAGGTCGGTCATATGCACATCTTTGACCTCAAAACCGGCGAGGTGCAGGGCGTAAGCCAGTTCTCTTTCCGAATTGCTGCCTTTTTCGCGGATGATGGCTGCTTTGGGTTTGTTGCCATTAAACACCGGCTTCTGACCATCGAAACCGGAAGGGAACGTAAAATGCAGGGGTTGATGCTTGTAGTTCTCGTAACGTGCTTCGGCTCTCCCTGCGCTGCTTTGCCGGCGATCGAGAAGATAGGAGGTTTTAAACCATACATCACGCAGATGATCTACATCCAGTTGAAGCGTTGTTTCACCGTTCCTGATTTTCAGTACCGGCTCATTCAGCACTTTTCCGATTTTGACAAACGTAACTCCGGCTGCAGAAAGAACGGCTTCCGCGGCCTCATCTGCCTGAAATACCACAGATATGTTTTCTGCAAAAAGGGTTTTGATAAGGTCTGCTTCACGCAGTCCGCTCAGGTCTATATCGGCACCCAGTTCGCGGTCAGCGAAACAAAGTTCCAGCAGGGTGGTGATAAGTCCCCCGCTGCCCACATCGTGGCCCGCCTGTATTGCGCCTTTGAGGATCAGTTCCTGCAGGGCATTGAAAGCTGCCCGGAACTGCTCCGCATCAAGGATGTCGGGCGCTTCATTACCGATCTTGTTCAGTACCTGTGCAAAGGAGGAACCACCAAGTTTATATTGGTCGCCCGAGAGATTGATATAGTAAATGGCTCCGCCGTTTTTCTGCAGAACAGGTTCTATGATGGCGGTAATGTCATCACATTGTGCCGCAGCAGAGATAATGACGGTTCCGGGAGCGATAACTTCGTCGCCCGGATATTTCTGCTTCATGGAAAGAGAGTCTTTGCCGGTTGGGATGTTGATCCCCAGGGCGATGGCAAAGTCAGAACAGGCCTGTACCGCTCGGTAGAGGCGGGCGTCTTCTCCTTCATTTTTACAGGCCCACATCCAGTTGGCAGAGAGAGAAATATTCCCGATACCCCCTTTGAGGGGTGCCCAGACGATGTTGGACAAAGCCTCAGCGATGGCATTGCGGCTTCCCGCTGCCTCGTCGATAAGGGCGGCAACCGGGGCGTGTCCTATAGAAGTGGCAATGCCGTAATGATTTTCATAATCGAGGGCCATTACCCCGCAATTGTTCAGCGGTAGCTGCAAAGGCCCGGCGCATTGTTGTTTGGCTACACGTCCGCCCACACAGCGGTCTACCTTGTTGGTGAGCCAGTCTTTGGCAGCCACGGCCTCCAGCTGAAGTACGGCTTCCAGATAGCTATTGAATGCTTTGAGATCGTAAACAGGGGTGTCGTAGTGCCTGCTGACCGTGCGGTCGTCCATAATGGTTTTGGGCGAACTGCCAAACATATCTTCCAGACGGAAATCCATGGGTTTCGCGCCGGTTTGTGCAGAGCCGATGGTGAAATGGTGATCACCGGTGATTTCACCGACAACAAAAAGGGGAGCACGCTCCCGTTCAGCAATCGCCGACAAGGTGTCGAGATGCTCTGAACTGATCACCAGCCCCATTCTTTCCTGCGATTCGTTGCCGATGATCTCTTTGGCAGAAAGCGTTGGGTCGCCTACCGGCAGTTTGTCCAGGTCAATATGGCCTCCGGTACTTTCTACTAATTCTGACAGGCAGTTCAAGTGCCCGCCTGCACCATGGTCATGAATTGATACAATGCTGTTCAGGTCACTTTCTACCATACCACGGATGGCATTGGCTACCCTTTTTTGCATTTCGGGGTTAGACCGCTGAATGGCATTGAGCTCAATACCGGAACCGAAGGCCCCGGTGTCGGCTGAAGAAACAGCCGCTCCGCCCATACCGATACGGTAGTTGTCGCCGCCCATTACCACTACCTTATCTCCGGGTTTGGGATCCTGTTTTTTAGACTGTTCAAGTTTACCATAGCCTATACCTCCTGCCTGCATGATTACCTTGTCATAGCCCAGTTTACGGCCGTTTTCTTCATGTTCAAAGGTAAGTACCGAGCCGGTAATCAGGGGTTGTCCGAATTTATTTCCAAAATCAGAGGCGCCGTTGGAGGCTTTGATGAGGATGTCCATCGGTGTCTGATAGAGCCATTTCCGCTCGGTCATGCCTTCTTCCCATTGCCGCCCTTCTTCAAGACGGGAATAGGCGGTCATGTACACGGCAGTCCCGGCAAGAGGAAGTGAGCCTTGTCCACCGGCAAGACGGTCGCGTATTTCACCTCCCGAGCCTGTTGCTGCCCCGTTAAACGGTTCCACTGTAGTCGGGAAATTATGGGTTTCGGCTTTCAGGGAAAGCACGGATTCAAATTCTTTTACTTCATAAAAAGAGGCAGTTTCCGGCTTTTGTGGGGCGAATTGCCTCACCACCGGCCCCTTGATAAAAGCTACGTTGTCGCGGTAAGCCGAGACAATATCCTTGGGATTTTCGGCCGAAGTTTTTTTGATCAGTTTGAACAACGAGGTGGGCTGCTCCACACCGTCAATGATAAAAACCCCGTTAAATATTTTATGGCGGCAGTGTTCGGAATTCACCTGAGAAAACCCGAAAACTTCAGTGTCGGTTAGTTTTCTGCCCAGCTTATGGGACAGGTCCACCAGGTAAGTCACTTCTTCGGGGCTCAGGGCGAGGCCTTCCTGCTGGTTATAGGTTTCGATGTCTTCAATATACCGGATGGGTTCCGGGCTGATGCTGATGGTAAAGATGTCCTGGGTAAGCGCACTGTACTTCTGAGACAGCATCGGATCAAATCCATTGACAGCAGACGCCGGTACGAACTCTTCGATCCGTGTGATGCCTGTCATCCCCATGTTCTGGGTGATTTCTACAGCATTGGTACTCCAGGGGGTGATCATTGTTGCTCTGGGACCGATGAAGGCGTCCTGTATTGTGGTTTGCCGGAGGTGTTCGGCTTCACCGAAAAGCCACTTTAGCTTGGCAATGTCCTGATCTGTAATGTCTTTTTCCGTCTGGAGCGCAAAAACCGATTGGTTATTACTGAAAAAATGAATCATACGATTTGTCTGTAATGGTGCCGGGCGGCTACTGAAATAAAGCACAAAATTAGGGAAATTTTAAGGGGATAAAAAAAGAAGCGGGGATAATCGGAATTATTTTTGAACGGCCTCGGAAATTCCCTCCGTCTTTGGTAATTTACCATGAAAATTCAGGACTATAAGGATGCCTGTTGCTGATAACAGAATCTTAACATACCGGATAGTCCTGAAACGCTTTTCAGTCGTAATTTTTGCGGAGGTTTTCTGTAGCACGGAGTGATACCGTGGTCCTGATCCGTTAAATTCATTTATTCCCTCGTTTTAATATGAGTACTTTTACCCGCAGACATCTTCTTGGTCTTATACCGGCACTACCGCTGCTGGCGGCCGCCCGGCAGGGAAGGAACCTTCCGGAAACAAAACTGAGATTTATGGTAGCTTCTGACGGCCACTACGGTCAGCCCGGCACCCAGTATGAGAAATTTCACAGGGACCTGGTGGGCTGGGCTAACAGAGAAAAATCAGAAAAAGGACTGGATTTTGTAGTCATTAACGGCGATCTTATCCATGACAAACCTGCGCTTATGCCTGAATTCAAGCAGGCCATAAGCGGATTACAGGCGCCTTTTTATGTCAGTCGGGGAAATCACGATCGTGTCAGCAAAGCCTTTTGGAAAGAGGTGTGGGGCTATGATACCAACCATAGTTTTGAAAGAGGAGACTATGGTTTTATTGTGGCTGATACCTCTAACGAAAAAGGAGAGTACCTCTGCCCTGACAATGTCTGGCTGGCTGAAGAACTGAAAAAGTTTTCTGCGAAAAAAGGAGTGTTTGTTTTTATGCACATTACGCCGGCCAAGTGGACTGAAAACGGGGTTGACTGCCCTGAAACCAGGACGCTTTTCGGAGAAACGGCTAACCTCAAAGCTATTTTTCACGGGCACGATCATGATCAGGACGGAGCTAAACGACAGAACGGGAAACCTTATTTTTTTGACGGCCACTTCGGAGGAAGCTGGGGCACAAATTACAAAGGGTATCGTATTGTAGAAATATATCCTGATGATACCTGGAAATGCTATCAGTTTAATGCTACCGGCGAACCTGAACTGAGTACATTTCATGGCAAGCCTTAAAAAATGCTTTGTTGCGGGCCTGTGTATTCTGATAACAGGCTTTTTCAATCCTTCAGAAGCGCAGCTTTCGGCTGATCCACAGCTTTCAGCCCGCTTGTTGACATTGACTCCGCAGACGAGATGGATACAGAAGCAGGCGATAAAGTTGCTTTTTGACGCCCATCACACCCAGGGTATGGTAAAGATCGGTGAGTTCTTTTTCATGACGGCTGTGGAGGTCAGCCGCTGGCCCCGTAAGTATGAACAGTTACAAAACGGCCTTGACCGGGATACAGGTGAAGGTAAGGGACATATCTTCAAGTTCAACAGCAAGGGAGAACTTCTTCATGATCTGGTTTTGGGGGAAGGTGATGTGTACCATCCCGGGGGCATTGATTATGACGGGAAATACATCTGGATTCCTGTGACGGAATACCGGCCCAATAGTTTTTCAGTGGTTTACAGGCTGGATCCAGAAACCATGATAGCGGAAGAAGTTTTGCGCTGTAAAGAATCGTTGGGTGCCCTGGTCTATAATGATGATACCCGTACACTGGTTGGTGCCAACTGGGGGGCAAGACGATTTTACGTCTGGCAGATGGAGGTAAACGGCCAAGTGGCTGATCCGGATGTGCCGTTAGAAAAGCGGGCCATAGAAAATCCGTCTTTTTATGTGGATTTTCAGGATTGTAAATACCTGGGCAATAATCTGATGCTGGGTTCCGGATTCAGTACCTATTATAACGGCAGTGCGATGGTCAAAATGGGCGGATGGGAAATTTTCAGCATGAAAGACTTCCGTCCCATACGGCAAATCCCCGTCAGATTATGGTCGCCTTCCGGTGCCTCAATGCTCAATAACCCCTGCACACTGGAATCTACAGAAAAAGGATTGAAAGCCTATTTTGTTCCCGATGATGATGAGAAGGCGGTGTTGTATGTTTATGAAACGTCCCCGTAACTCAGGTGCGGACAAAAGGGGTTTTGTCCACACACCTGCAGGATGACACTAAAATGAGGAAGTAGTAGCAGGCAGGATACTCAGAATAGATTGCCCTGAACACCTTCGCCGCCGTGGCGACTGCTGAAAGGCATCTTGGTAAGCACTTTAAAAGTTCCTCCCAATGGCCTCTTTAACAGAACCATCTCTTTGGCTTCAAAAGAAGCTTTGAAAGTTTCTTTACTCCATTTAGGCCATACTTCTCTGATCTGTTCGGAAGTAAGCCCGCGGGCAATCGTCATGTGAGGAGTGGAAGAATATTTCCTGGGAAGTCCTTTCAGCAAAGGGGTGATCTCTCTTTTTCTCTTTTCCACTACATTCAGCACGGGTTCGGGAGATTTGATCCGAAGGTAGACCGTGGAAGTGTTGCTTTCGAATTTTCCGAAATCTTCAAGCACGATCTCAAAAGGTATTGTTTCTTCTGCCATCCGCTTAAGTTTCCTTACAACAAGATGCTCACGGCTTTCGTGCTTGAGAAAATTCATGATAGTGATATGGGGTGGTGTCATCACGGCATTGTTAAAGCCGTGTTCCTTGAATTGCTGTTTGCACACCTGCACCATGATCTGTCTGGCCAGGTCAGGATTAATGACCAGCAGATACTCGTAAATCGATTTTTCGCTTCTGAAATCAGTTTTCCTTTTCATTGTATTATAGTATTACACGTATTTCTTATCTTGATTCATTACACTTCAGGCACCGCCGGTCAACCTGCTGCGGCATAGGCCACCGGGGCATTCCGGAATTTCCTTTTTACTTTAAACGGACCCACCCTGGACCCGAACTTTGTTCCGAATGAGATACTGAAATAACGTGACAGTATCCAGTGCGTGATCGGATAATCGCCCAGCACTTTGACAGCCAGCAAGTCCCCCTCCCTGAACTCTATCATCGCATAACAGTCACAGATAAAGTTATCATCATTCATCTCCTTTATCCATTTGATATGAAGAATGACATTTCCGGTCGGAAGACCGCGCCTGGTCTGACGATTCATAATAACCGAGTAACCGATCGGCTCCAGTTCGCGTCTGATCTTCTTCATCAGTAATAAGGTCTGCTCACTCAGGTTCATAGCATGTTCAGTTTAATAGTTTCACTTTTTCATCTTTTCAGAAGTCTCATGAATTTTCCGGACTTCCCTGTTCTTCATTGCTGAATTATTTCGGTATTCAAAATTGCTAAAAATATTAATACATTGTAGCTAATTAATTTAGCATATTGTTTATTGTATTGTATTTAATTGATTTATAGGTTGTTATGTTTTGGGTTTCCTGCTCCCTGCTCAGGCTGTACGTCCCGGTGACCCGTAAAACAGCAGATCGCAAGAATGATTCAGGCCGGGATCGGGGAAGAATGGTTTTCATTCTTCACGGTTTTCTGTTTATTTTAAGTGTTTATTCAACCCATTCAAATATTACCTCATCATGAAGCGTAGAAATTTCCTGCGAAACAGCCTTGCCGCGGCAGGATCAGCGGCTATTCCTTTTTCTGAGAGCATCGCGGCACCTTCCGTTGCTCCTGTAAAGAATAATTTTAAACTGAAGTATGCCCCTCACTTCGGAATGTTTGAGAATCTGGCCGGAAAGGATCTCTTTGATCAGCTGAAATTCATGGCTGACAATGGTTTCATGGCACTGGAAGACAACGGAATGATGGGAAGGGCTGAGGATGTTCAGTCTAAAATCGGAGAAACCATGGCCAAACTCGGTATGGAAATGGGGGTCTTCGTTGTCGATAAAGGTGGCAACGGCGCCAATACCCTTGCAGCCGGAAAGAAGGAGTTTGTGGATATTTTCCTGAATGGCTGTAAAAGAGCGGTGGAAGTAGCCAAGCGCTGCAACGCCAGGTTTGTGACCGTAGTGCCGGGGGATTTTGAGCGCAGGCTGCCGATCGGAGTGCAAACCGGCAATGTGATTGATGCGCTGAGAAGAGGCGCTGAGATTCTGGAACCACACGGGATCGTTATGGTGCTCGAACCGCTGAGTGATACTCCGAACCTGTTCCTCCGGACCTCAGATCAGACTTACGAAATATGCCGGGGTGTTAACAGTCCGTCCTGCAAAATACTTTTTGATATTTACCACATGCAGAAAAATGAGGGACATATCATTCCGCATATTGACTGGACGTGGAGTGAAATCGGTTATTTTCAGATTGGAGACAACCCCGGAAGAAAAGAACCGACCACCGGCGAGATCAACTATAAGAATGTCTTCAAACATTGCTATCAGAAGAGTAAAGCTGAAGGGAAAACATTTATTTTCGGAATGGAGCACGGCAATTCCAGGCCGGGTAAAGACGGCGAGCTGGCGCTGATTAAAGCTTACCAGGAATCAGACAGTTTTGAAATCTGATATATTCACAGAGCCTGCCTTATAAAGCAGGCTCTTTTTTTTATATTGATTTACCTGTTTTATCTGCTCCGGTAAGCTCCTGCAGCCGGACGATAAGGTCTTTGTTGCGGGGAACGGTAAGCCCCCGTATAAATTGCTCAGCCATCGGGCTGAACTGCATTCTCTCTTCTTCCGAGAGCTGATGAAGGAAAAGGATGATCTCGGTTTTATACCTCTGACCTGCCGGAAGCAATGGATCCGCATAGCCAAACGCGGCGATGTTTTGTTGATTAACATGCTGCTGAATGACCAGGTGCCGGTAGGTTGTTCCGTAATCGGACAGGCGCCAGTCGGCAAATTCGTTGGCAGGAGGAAAAAAACGCGTTCCGTTGTTATTGTTGATAGCGGCAATTTCTCTGACCATGGCATGATAGGCTTCTGCTGTGCCATAGGGTTGCCAGTCTTCCATATGGGAATTATCGGTCTGGAAAGGGTGATCGGAGATAAGTTTCCGGATGTACCCCGGACGCCGCTTCAATATGGTCTGAGCGATGTGACAGTACTGCAGGTATTTTTCAAAAGACAGGTTTTGAGGGATCGCGGGGAACCCTTCTGCTTCTTTGGAGTCAAACGCGGTAAAAAGCAGGAAATTGGATACCGGAAAGGGAATAATAGGGCGGTGTTCTTTCAGTCCCAGATTACCGGCCATGAGATTTATTTTTTCCGGGCCCAGCAGCAATCCCAGGTATTCGGTGTTGGCCATAGATTTATACTGAAGTATTCCCCTGATCACTTCCCTGATGTGGATTTTATCTTCTGAAGAAATAAGGCCGGCTGATTTGACGTGATTGTACCAGTTGAGGTGTCCCCAGTCGGCTTTGGGCCCCAGGTAGTATACTCCCAGTGTGGTCATGGAAACCATGGAGTCGGCAATCTCACGGGTATAATATTGCCGGGCAAATTCCTGAGCCGTAACAATATCCGGGAGGGTTCCGGTTTTGGCAGAGATCATGTCGTTATGGCTGAGCATCAGGGTGTCGTTGACAGTAATGCGTATGGATATCCGCTCCGGGGAGTCACGGAGAAAATCGAAAAACGACGGCGGGGGCGTTTTTCGGAAAATGTCGTTGCAGGCGCAGAGCAGCCCCAGACACAAAGTCAGGAGCGGAAGATAAATGTTTCTTTTCATCGGACTCAGGTATGAGGATCGTTTCCCGGTATATTGAGACGTATGAAAAGACAGGAGGTCACTTGTTTACAATATTTTGTGGAAAATTTTGCGGTGGATACCTTTTGTGAATAGAAATTAAGTAGTTTACTTTGAGTAAACTAAATCTTTAAAAAGATATGAATAATCTGCTCAGAGGTATTATTGCCGGCGTAGGTGCCAAAAAACTGGGAGGCGGTTGCTTCAGTACCGTCCTGATCTTTATAGTACTCTGGGTTATTCTGGGGCAGTGCAGCGGAGACTGACAGACGTCAGATGCCCAGACTCGTCAGGATACCTTTGAGATTCCGCCTGTCTGAAAAGCCCAGCATAAAGTCAAACATGATGCTCTGAAATTCAATTTTCTGCTCGGGTGTAAGGTCGTGCAGAAAGCAGACTACCTCTGTACGGTTTTTGTAGGGGTTGGAGGTGGTGTACATCACTCCTGTGATATCAGAGGAGGTATTGCCGATATCAAAACCAAGATTAGAGTAGTAATACCTGTAATCCTGAACCTTCCATTCTACCGCGGTTCCGAATCTGGATTGCATGACATCAGGGGATTTAGCCCGCTGGTTCATTGCTTTCAGTAATTTATGGTACTCCAGAGCGGTGGCTGAAGGCTGGGCTTTTTCCATAGAGGGCACGTCTATTTCCCCATTGAAATTGCGATACCGGGTTTTGAGTTCGTCAATCGGTTCTTTTTTCAGAGAAGCATGCATTTTTTTGCATAATTCCGGATAATCGGGCAGAATGGAATTCCGTGTTTTTGCATAGAATTCATCCGCCGGAAGGCCTTCAATGTTTGAAAACAGGAGGAAGGTGGAAACCGGGTACGGGTAAATAAAATCATGGCTGCTCATGCCCATTTGCTTGGTCATGACGTTGATATTGTTTATGCCGATTCTGTCGCTCAGGTACTCACCAACCGCCATAGATTCATACCTGACAAGCCCTCTGGCCAGTTCTTTCAGATGTACAGAATTCTCTCCGATGATCAGTCCTTCATCCTCAAGGCTTTTTCTCCATAAAAAATACCCGGGATCGAACTTTTGTCCGAGATTATATCTTTCAATTTCAGTGATTGAGACGGTGTCGAGTTCATGTATGGTACTGGTTTGTACCTGCTGAGCATATTCAAGTACCGTAATGAGGTTGACCACACTGCCCAGCCGGGTCTTTTTGTCGGCACTGATATTCACCCATACCGTATCATTGGCCGTCATGATGAGAGAAGCTTTATCCGGATTTTCACGGATGAAATCGAACAAGGTGGCTGACTTGGGCCCGATGTTTATCAGATCTTTACAGGAAGCAGTCAGGAAAAGTATTACTGCCAGCAGGCCGAAAATCTTCTTCATAAGGAAGTAAGTCTTGGGGTATTTTCAGGGAGCACCCGTTTAAGATTCTTTCAGAGCAGCATAATTCATTGGGAAGAACTTTCTCTGATTTCAGGTACAAAGATAACAAAAAAGTTTAATGTCTGATATTCAGAGGCACACGAAGAGAAATCAGCGCTGAAGCCAGCCTGTTTTAAGGCTTTCTGTAGAGTGCCCGGGGCAGCATGTAAATAAAAATGCTCTTGTCTCCGGTGGTCTGTGATGTGTTTTTTTTCAGATTTTAGGAGAACACTGCAATATCCTGGAGTATATCGGGATTATATTTGGAAACTATCCCGGTATTAGCCCCCATTTTTTCAAAATATGATCAGATTGATATACGTATATGCTTTTCTCTTTCTCTTCTGTAGTGTCGCTTCTTTCGGGGCAGAAATCTATGGTACGGTAAGGAATACTAAAGGCGAACCCATGTCTTTTGTTTCTGTAGTTCGGAAGGGGAGCACAGAGGGGACCATGACCAATACGGAAGGGGTATACAGGTTGTCGCTGCCTGAAGGGAGTCATACGATTGTTTACCAGCACCTGGGCTACCGGAGCCAGGAAAAAACGGTTGCCGCCGGCAAAAATGACATCAGCGCAGATGTTGTCCTGGAAGAACAAAGCATACGCCTGGCGGAAGTAAGTGTACAGCGGGGTAAGGAAGATCCGGCCTACACCATCATGCGTAAAGCCATTGCCAAAAGCCGGATTCATGATAAGCAGGTGTTAAGCTTTGAAGCGGACACGTACATCCGGAACACCCTGCTGTTGAACAGTATCCCTTTTGTCATGCGTAAGGAACTGGCAAAAGAAGGTATCAGAGAAGGTATTCCGGCTATCTCTGAATCACTGATCGCCTTTTCATTTCAGCAACCCAACAAAAGATTTACACGGGTAAAAGCCCGGAAATCCAGCGCCCTTGATAATACCATTTCGATATCAGATCAGTTTTACCTCATTAATTTCTATGATCCGATGACCGGCGACGATATCGTTTCGCCTCTGTCTCCTAAAGCATTCTCCTATTATCGTTTTGAATATATTGGTTTTTTTGAGGATCGTGGAGTGACTGTCAACAAAATCAGCGTACAACCTAAGCAATACGGGCAAGGGGTGTGGAAAGGGACCATCTATATTATTGAAGGAGAGTGGCGGATACACAGTGCGGAAGTGGAAACCATCGTATCGGGCTTGTCTTATCATATCAGTCAGCTGTATGCGCCTGCAGGCGGGATCTGGATGCCGGTTAATCAACAGATAGAGCTCTCCGGAAAAATCCTTGGTTTCGATTTCAGGGTGGATTCGAGGGTAAGTCCTAAGTACACGAGTTTACGCGTAGATCCCAAACTGGCAGGAGAGATACAACTGGCCGATGAGAAGGTGTCCGGGGTAAAGCCAGGGTCTGGCAATCCGATGAAAGGGAAGACCCTGGAGGAGACGTTGACATCAGGAAAAACATTTTCTCTGAAAGAAATGAACCGGATGGTGAAAATGATGGAACAGGAGGAGCGGGCACAGCGAAAGAAGAACGGAGAAGACCTCAATCTTATAAGGCAGGATTCTGTGGTGACAGACTCACTTGCTTTACGCCGGCCAGCCGGCTATTGGGAGGAGGTCAGGTCTATCCCTCTTACCCCTGCCGAGCACAGGAGTTATGATTTTGCAGACAGCATCAGGGTATTCAGGATAGAGAAAAAAGATAGTCTGCGCTCCGATTCGCTGAAAAAGACCTGGAAGAAGTTTGTCACCGGGCATGATTTCGGGCTAGGGAAAAACGATCAAAGCACTTATTTTTTGAAATTTACACCACCTTATGTGCCTTTTGTGGGTCTGAATTATCACACAGCGGAAGGGATGACTGCTAACCTGGGTCTGGTTTTCCGGGAAGTAAATAATAAAAGAACGCGTTATCAGTTGTCAGGAGATTTACGATATGCTTTCGGGCTACAGAGACTTACGGGGAAGCTGGGAGGAGAGTATCATTACGGCGGACATACCTATTCTGTGGGAGGAGGAACCTATAAAGCTCAGTTTGATGAGGCAGGAGGCCCTCCGGATTACCTGAATACCATTGCCACGTTTTTCGGGCTTAATCTGGCTAAGATTTATATGAAAGATTTTCTGACGGCAGGTTACGGCTTTCAGAGAGACAGGCGTTTTCGCTTCCGCACCGATTTTGAGCTGGCTGATAGGTATGTACTGCATAATCTTCCTGAAAACAGAGAATGGATACACAACAAAAGATTTACTTCCAATCTGCCCAGGAACCTGGAATTGGGAGATACCGGATTCCCGGCACATCGTGCGTTACTATGGCGTACAGAACTGAGATGGCAGCCCGGAATGCGCTACCGCATACAGAATGGAGTGAGAATATACCGACCGGGTAACTGGCCGGCATTTACGCTGTCTTATAACAAAGGTATGGAAGGCGTGCGTTACGATTACGGTGGTATCCGCATTACCCAGCAGTTTAACTCCGGCTGGGCAGGAACATTCAGATATGGTGCAGAGGCAGGGAGTTTCTTCAATAATAAAAGGGTATACCTGATGGACATGAAGCATCTCAATAGTATTACACTGAGCGCTTCGGAAGCAGTGCCTGAGAATATTTTTGCTTACTATCGTTTGCTGAATACCAACCTGCCCGTACAGCTCAGCTCAGATAATTATTATACCTATAGCACAAAGGGGGATTTCGTCAAAATTCATGCATTGAATGAGTTCAGGAGTCTGCTGGTGACACGTATACCGGCGGCCAGGCTGATCGGGCTGAAGGAAGATCTGTTTATCAATTACCTGAACTCGCCCGTAAAAAAGAACTATCTGGAGGCCGGATACGGGATAGACGGGATATTTAAATTATTCAGGCTTGAGTTTATTGCGGCATTTGAGCAGGGCGTTTATCAGCGATGGGGCTGGCAGATCGGCGCTACTTTCTGATGTTTTGGAGGAAAGTGTATGCCTGCACCGGAAAAATCATTAGATTGAACGAAATTTATAACATTGGCCCGGCATGAGAATTTTCACTTTTACGTTCCTGATGATGTTTATTCCTCTTTTTGATTCAGATGCCCAGCAATTTGACCTTGTCGATAAAGTGATGGCGCCCTATACCGGTGACGGAGTTCCGGGGGCGTCCCTGGCCATTATCCGTGACGGAAAAATTATTTACCGGAAAGCATACGGGTATAGTGATCCGGAAAACAATGTCAGGGCGGAGTTGCACACCAATTACCGGCTGGCTTCTGTTACAAAGCAGTTTACCGCAGCCGGAGTGCTGCTGTTGGTGAATGAAGGTAAGCTAAGCCTCGACAGCAGGCTGACAGACCATTTTGAAGGATTTCCTGCCTACGGGAGGGAAATTACGGTCAGACAGCTGCTGAACCATACTTCGGGTCTGGAGGATTATGAAGATTATGTGCCGGACTCGGCCCTGGTGAATCAGATCCTGGACCAGGGAGTGCTGGAGATCGTGAAGAAACTGAATAAAGGATATTTTACTCCTGGAAGCCAATACAGGTACAGCAACACCGCTTACGCGCTTCTCGCTCTGCTGATTGAGAAATATTCCGGAAAGTCCTATGCGGCGTTTCTGGACGAAAGGATTTTTAAACCTCTTGGGATGAACAAGTCTGTGGCTTATGTAAAAGGGGTGTCAGAGGTAGAGTACCGTGCCTTCGGTTACAGCAAGGACGCTGAGGGGCGCTGGTACCGCCGTGACCAGAGTTCTACCAGTGCTGTATTGGGCGACGGAGGGATTTATTCCAGTATCAGAGATCTTTTCCTCTGGGACCAAAGCCTTTATACCTCCCGGATTCTTCCTCAGGAAACCATCCGCATGGCCTTTAGTCCGAATAAGACCACCGATGGTCAGCCGGTGGCTTATGGTCTGGGATGGCATCTCAAAACCAGTGACCGGGGAGAAGAAGTGGTCTATCATACCGGGAGTACCACCAGTTTCAGAAATGTGATCTACAGAATACCTTCTGCCCGTTTTACTGTGATTCTTCTTACCAACCGCAACAAGCCGGATGAGAACAACATGCTGGCGCTGGCCGAGGAAATTGCCTCGGTGTGCGAATGCAAATAATTTTTCAAAATACCGGGTTGTTTCGGAACTTTCTTCCTGCTGAAAATGTCATGCAATAATTTGCTGTACTTTCCATCTCAGGCAAGTACTTAAAAGAAAGAGATAATGGCAGTATTTCAGGGATTTCTGGGCAGGGTACTGGAAAAGATCAGACCCGACGAACAGGTGGTTGGCCTTGCCGCCGGAGGGTCTTATTCAGAGGGTACAATGGACGGGTTCTCAGACCTTGACCTTGTATTGGTAACTTCCGATAAGGTGGCGCCGGATGCCGTTCGTATGAAGGCTTACGCCGAAAGCTTCGGAGGCTTGCTCAATGCATTCACCGGCGAGCATGTCGGAGAAAACAGACTGCTGATCTGCCTCTATGAAAGTCCCCTTCTCCACGTGGATATAAAGTTTGTGACCACAGAGGAGTTCTCTGACCGGGTCGAAGATCCTGTCATTCTGTGGGAGCGGGGGCATGCACTAAGCGATATCCTGAAGAACAGTACTCCACATTATCCCTATCCTTCTTACCAGTGGATAGAGGACCGGTTCTGGACCTGGATACATTATGCCGCTCTTAAGATCGGCAGAGGGGAGATTTTTGAAGCCATGGATTTTACGGCATACCTGAGAGTTATGGTCATTTCCCAGCTGTTGCAGATCCGGAACGGTCAGCTGCCCCGGTCACTTCGTAAAGTAGAATTTCATTTTTCAACAGCCGATCTTGCTGCGCTCAGGCAGACAGTGGCAGGCTGCGAGAAGGCTTCCGTAGTGGCCGCCATAGACAGGATGATAGCTTTGTACCGCGAGTTACGCGATGAACTTTATCCCGTTGAAATCCAACGTCGAACAAGGGCAGAAGAGCAATGTGTCGCTTATTATGAGGCTGTGAAGCACAGGCCCTGACCGCGTTCAGTTGAAAAACAGTTCGGAGGTGTGTTTGATCTCTTTCAGTACGAAAGTGCTGTTCAGTACACCAATGTTATCGATCTTGGATAATTTGTATCTGACAAAGTCATGGTATTCTTCAAGGCTGTTGACGTTGATTTTAAGGAAAAAATCGACCTGTCCGGCCATGTGATAGCATTCCTGCACTTCTTCATAGTTTTGTATCTCCCGGACGAAGTTGTCGATGAAGGCTTCGTTGTGATAACGCATAGAAACCTGGCAGATGGTGGTGATCTGCCTGCCCAGCATTTTAGGGTCCAGTATGGCCACGTACTTGCTGATGTAGCCGGCGGTTTCCAATTTTCTGATACGCTCATATACCGGCGACACGGTAAGGTTAAGTTCCGAGGCTATCTCTTTGGTGGTTTTCTTGGCATCTTTCTGTAAAATCCGTAGTATGCTCTTATCCGTTTCGTCCAAAGTTTCCATGTTTCAGTAATATTTTCTGAGGAACAATATTTTATAAATTTCCGACAGTAATATTATTGGTATTATTCTTATTGTGCAAGAATATTTGCTAAGTTATTCTATTTTATTGGATTATTTTTTCTTATAATCTACTTTTGTGAGGAAATATGCCGGTTGTGGCTCATTGGGGTAGCCAGAAATAACCGGAAGACACTTCATCAACAATTTTAAATGATTATGGCTGCTGATACAATACTGATCATCGGTGCTAACGGGCAGGTCGGTTCCGGCCTGGTAGATTATCTTTGTGACATTTACGGAGAACAGCATGTTGTTGCTTCGGATATCCGTACACCGGAACATATCCGGTGCAGATTTGAAAAACTGGATGTCAGCGATGCCCCAGGGCTGGCCACACTGGCAGACAAATACAGGATCACCCAGATTTATCATCTGGCGGCTATTCTTTCCGCTAAAGGAGAAAGTGATCCGCTGGCCACCTGGGACATCAACACCAGGACTTATTTTAACATCCTGGAAGTAGCCAGAGCAAAAGGGATCCGTAAAGTATTTTTTCCGAGTTCAATTGCCGTCTTTGGGCAGTACGTTAATGAAGATCTGGCTGACCAGTGGTCTTATCTGGTGCCTTCTACGTCTTACGGACTCAGCAAAGCCGCCTCAGAAAACTGGTCGAATTATTATTTTAACCGTTATGGACTGGATGTCCGTTCACTGCGGTATCCGGGTATTATCAGTTATCAGTCCATGCCCGGAGGCGGGACGACAGACTATGCCGTGGACATTTATCACAAAGCGGTTTTGAGAGAAGATTTCACCTGTTTTTTACATGAAAACAGCCGTTTGCCTATGATTTATATGGATGATGCTTTGAAAGCAACGGTCATGCTGATGGAGGCCCCTCAGGAGAAAATCTCCGTCAGGACTTCCTATAATCTGGCCGGAATGAGTTTTACCCCGGCAGAAATTACCAGGGAAATCAGGAAAATATTCCCTGATTTTAAAGTAACTTATACACCTGATTTCCGCCAGGCTATCGCTGATTCCTGGCCTGGAAATGTCAATGATGCTATGGCGAGGCTGGACTGGGGTTGGAAGCCTGATTTTGACCTGACTAAAATGACAAAGACAATGATTGCCCAACTGGGTGAAAAATACATGGTAACAGACCACGTCTGAAACAAATACAATTATGTACGGAAATATCAAAGATCAGTTACAGCAGGAGCTGGACAACATAAAGGAAGCGGGGCTTTACAAGACTGAACGCATCATTGTTACGCCTCAGGCGGCAGAGATCGCTACCGATCAGGGCAAAGAAGTGCTTAATTTCTGCGCCAACAATTACCTGGGGCTTTCCTCTCATCCGCAGGTCATCGAAGCCGGTATTGAAGCCATTCGTTCACATGGCTTCGGCATGTCTTCCGTAAGATTTATCTGCGGAACCCAGGATATCCATAAAGAACTGGAGAGGAAAACGGCAGCGTTTCTCGGAACAGAAGACTGTATTCTGTATGCCGCCGCTTTTGATGCCAACGGCGGGGTTTTCGAGCCGCTTCTGGGCGAAGAAGATGCCATCATCTCTGATGAGCTTAACCATGCCTCGATCATCGACGGCATACGCCTCTGCAAGGCAAAGCGTTTCAGGTATAAAAATAATGATATGGCAGACCTGGAAGCACAGCTGAAAGCCGCCGCTTCATGCCGCCGCAAGCTTATCGTTACTGACGGGGTGTTTTCCATGGATGGCATTATTGCCCGGCTGGATAAAATCTGTGATCTGGCAGACCTTTACGGAGCCATGGTGATGGTAGACGAATGCCATGCCACCGGATTCATCGGAAAGACCGGAAGGGGGACACATGAATTGAGGAATGTAATGGGACGGATTGATATCATCACCGGTACCTACGGCAAAGCCCTGGGTGGAGCATCGGGAGGGTTCACCGCTGCCAGAAAAGAGATCGTTGATCTGCTTCGCCAGCGCTCAAGACCTTACCTGTTCTCCAACACCCTTGCCCCCTCTATTGTGGGAGCTTCGCTGAAAGTGCTGGATATACTCAGCCGTTCAACGGCCCTGAGAGATAAGCTGGAGGCAAACACGGTTTATTTCCGTGAGGCCATGACCGAAGCAGGCTTTGATATTGTTCCGGGCGAGCATCCCATCGTTCCTGTGATGTTGTATGACGCAAAACTGGCCCAGGAGTTTGCTGCGAAGCTGCTGGAAGAAGGTATTTATGTCATCGGCTTCTTTTATCCTGTTGTTCCCAAAGACAAAGCCCGTATCAGAGTTCAGGTTTCGGCAGGTCATGAACGCCATCATCTTGAAAAGGCAGTGGCTGCTTTTACAAAAATCGGAAAGGAACTGGGCGTTATCTGAAAAAAATAGCCTGACAAAAGTCTCATGCCGCTACCTGCAGCATGAGACTTTTTCGTTTTTAGGAGACATGGCTTGAATTTGGCATTAAAGTCTTTATTTTGTGAAAAAAATCACGGTATAATCCCCATGAGAATATTGCTGGCAGAAGACGATACCACCATGAATCATAACATCAGAGAGGCGTTTGAGTCAGAAGGTTTCAGTATGGAAACCGCCTATGACGGTAGTATTGCAGAAAAGTTTCTGAGAAAGGAAACGTTTGATTGTGTGATCCTGGACGTAAATCTGCCTTTGAAAAACGGCTACGAGATATGCAGGAGTTTCAGACAGGTCAACAGTTCCACCCCCGTCATCATGCTTACTGCTTTTGATGAGCTTGAAGACAAGGTACAGGGATATGACAGCGGTGCCGATGATTACCTGACCAAGCCCTTCTATATGAAAGAGCTCTTGCTCAGAGTAAGATCACTCATCAACAGGAGTCAGGCTTCCGGCGGACAGGAACAGAAAGAGACCGTCAGCATACTGGATATTGTTATCAACCAGAAAAATAAGACAGTAAAGCGGGGCGACATGGAGATCATCCTTACCCCGAGAGAGTACCAGATACTGCTGAAGCTGGTGCTGGCCCATGGCGCGATGGTGAGCAAGAAAGAACTGATCCGTGAAATATGGGGCACATCGTTTGATGCCAATACCAATACCATAGAAGTTTATATCAATTTTCTGCGGAAAAAAATCGACAAGCCCTTCGGAAGCAATCTGATAAGGACGAAGATCGGCTATGGTTATTACCTGGAACTTAATGGTTGAATATACCTGACAACATCAACCCTCATGAACATTCGTCAGAAAATACTGATCAATTTTTCCGGGCTGTCTGTGGCAGGATTGGGTATTACCTTTCTGCTGATCTATAACCTTTTTTCCAATTACCGGAGAGAAGAGTTTCATCAGGTAATCAAAGATAAAACCACAACCACTTTGAAGTTTCTGATTGAAGTAAAACAGATTGACCGTGACATCCTCCAGTCACTGGATGAGTTTACGATCAACAGCCTTTACAAGGAAAAAATATTGATTTATGATAAAGATAAAAAGCTGATATACAGTAGTATTGATGATACCAAAATCCGTTTTCCCAACCGGATACTGCAGCAACTCAATGAGAATAATCCCTCCATTGAAATGGAAGAAGACGGTTTTGATCTGGTGGGAATCCTTTTCACGATGCGCGGGGAGAAATACTACGGGATTGCCAAAGCATATGATATCCTGGGTTTTTCCACGTTGTCCTATCTGAAATACATGCTGATCTTCTTCTTCTTTCTGCTGATTGCGGTGATCCTGATCAGTTCGTATTTTATTTCAGGACAGATTTCGAGGCCGATCATCAATATTGCGGCCGAACTTAAGGACATAGATTTTGAATCCAAGAACAGCTATGTCAGTGTGCCGGACAGCCGGGACGAGATACAGGTGCTGGCCTCCAGGTTCAATGAACTGATGCAACGACTTAATGACGCGTTTTCCTTTCAAAAACATGCTATTCACCACATCTCTCACGAACTCAAGACCCCTATTGCCATCCTGGTGACGAATTTTGAGCGTATGGAGCAGGAAACGGATCCCGACAAACTCAGGGTGTGGATCAACAATCAGAAAGAGGACACCAAAAATCTCAGTGACATTATCAATGCCCTTCTTGAAATTTCGAAAGTAGAGACCGGAAACCTGGTCAGAGTAGAGGAGTTGAGGATTGACGAACTCATCTTTGATGTGGTAGAGGAGATCAGGGTCATTCACGAAGACTTTACCTTTCATATCGATATTGGAGATTCCATCGAAAGCGGTCAGGACCTCTGTATTCATGGTAATGAGCGGCTGTTAAGACTGGCCCTCATCAACATGGTTAATAATTGCATACAGTACAGCAACAATAAGACCGGCGGAATAAGAATCTTCAAAGAGCCGGAAGAACTGGTCCTGGAGTTTACCAATCCGGGGATGGTGATTGAGGCAAGTGAGAGGCAATTTATATTCCAGCATTTTTTCCGGGGTGAAAACAGCAAGGGCAAGCGCGGGTTTGGCCTCGGATTGGTTATGACCAGTAAAATTATCAGCCTTCATAAAGGTAAGATCACCTATGAAAATGAAGGAGGCCACCAGAACATCTTCAGGCTGCACCTGCCTGTCAGCAGCTAAACATCATGCTGCGCACGTTAGGGGATGTATGTCAAAGCTTACCCTGCTTTGTGTAAATATCTTGCTCTTCCCTTTTGATTTAGGGTACTTTATTTCCGCTAAAAAAAGTGCATTAAGCCAAAATTTATCCGTATTAAGGTCTTTTTAAGGTGTTTTGAGGGAATTTTGCCAGCGAAACCAAAGTACTTAACATGATCAGGATAAAAGGATGGTTGACCCTATCCATCATTTTTACTACACTACTGGCAAAGGCTGCCCCCACCGACACGCTGAGAATTTCTTTAGAGGAAGCTGACAGGATGTTTTTGAAGAACAACTATGACCTGCTGGCTTCTGCACTGAACATCGATGCAGGTAAAGCCCAGGTAATACAAGCCGGTCTTTATCCCAATCCGGTGGTTACAGCTGATCTTAATGCCATCGATCCCGAAAACCGTAAAGTTGTACATGTCGGAAGATCAGGGCAAAAGTTTTTTCAGGTAGAACAGCTGATCCTGCTGGGCGGTAAGCGTAAAGCCCAGATTGATCTGGCTGCTACCAATGTGGCTATTGCCGAACTGGAATTTCAGGACCTTATCCGCCGGCTTCGCTTTGAGCTGCATACCGGCCTCTATTTTCTTGACCAGCAGGCTTACCTTATCCAGAAATACAACAAGCAGCTTGAATTACTGGATACGATTCTTTCAGCCTATGACACTCAGGTAAAAAAGGGGAACATCCCGTTGAAAGACATGGTAAGGCTGAAAGGTGTTTATCTGAACCTGAATAACAACAAAGCGGAGGCCGTAAGGCAATACCTGGAGGAAATGGCCAAAGTGAAAACCATTCTTCAGACCGGGCAGTACATTGTACCGGATATCCCGGATTCCATTATCGGGGAGTCCAGAAAAGCGGTCAGCGAAAAAGAGTTACAGGACATTGCCTTTCAGAGCCGGCCTGATTATCTCGCTGTTCAGCAAAACATTACGTTGGCCTCCCAATATTATCAGTTTCAGAAAACCATGGCCCGCCCCGATATCAATGTGTTCGGGTCTTATGATCAGCGAAGCGGGGCCTTCAATAACCAGGTAAATCTGGGGGTCAGTATTCCGCTTCCGCTCTGGAATAAAAACCAGGGAAACATCACCGCTGCGAAAATTGCCGTACAGCAGCAGGAATATTCGGCGGAAGCCTTCAGGGCAAGGCTGATGGCTGAAATCCATTATCATCATACCTCTTATCTGAACAGCCTGGAAGAATACCGCAAAGTTCTCCGGCTTTATAATGAGGATTTTGACCTGACCCTTGCCGGAATCACGGACAATTTTAAAAAGGGGAATGTCAGCCTGATAGAGTTCGTCGATTTTTTTGAAGCTTATAATGATGCCCTTTCCGAGATAGCCAGACTGAAAATCCAGCTGCTGACTTCGGCAGAGCAGCTTAACCTCAGTGCCGGAAAGCAGATATTCTGATACAGGCATTTTATCAACTTATGCTATGAAACCAAATACAGTATACCACCTCAAATCATTTGGAAACGGAATGAAGAAGATGATGTATTGCCTGCTCGCTTTACCGGTTATGGTAAGCAGCTGCAAGACAAAACCCAAGGCAGAAGAAGCGAAAGTCGCTTTCAGTATGAGCGATACCATGCTTTCGAGATGCGAGTTTTACACGGCCTCAGAAAAGGAAGTAAGAAATGAAATCCGGTTTTTCGGAAAAATCGAACCGGACAACAATAAAACGGCCCAGGTATATTCCATTGTAGGAGGTAATGTTACCAAAATCAATGTGGAACTGGGTGATTACGTGAAGAAAGGTCAGGTTCTGGCGGTAGTAAAAAGTAGTGAAGTGGCTGAATTTCAGAAAGAGAAACAGGATGCGATCAGCGACGTAGCCATTGCGGAGAAAAACCTGCAGGTAGCCAAAGACATGTACGCCGGAAAGCTGGCCTCTGAAAAAGATGTGGTAGCGGCTGAAAAAAGCCTGGAAAAGAGTATGACAGAGTTGGCAAGGATCAATGAGGTTTATAGTATTTACAACCTGCAGAATGGCTCTACCTTCAATATTGTTGCGCCGATAAGCGGTTTTATTGTCAGCAAAGACATCAGCTCAAACGAACAGATCAGGGCGGATAAATCGGATGTACTTTTCTCAATCGCAGAGATCAACGAAGTATGGGCCATGGCCAATGTCAATGAGAGTGATATTGCCAGAGTAAAGATCGGCTATGATGCGGAGGTGAGTACGCTGAGTTTTCCGGATGATAAGTATCTGGGCCGTATCGATAAGATTTTCAATGCCATTGACCCGGAAACAAAAGCCATGAAGGTGAGAGTGAGGATTCCGAACGCTTCTTTTAAGCTGAAACCTGAAATGAATGCCACTGTTACGGTACGGTTTGAAGAAAATCAGAAAATGATCAATGTTCCGGCTTCGGCTGTCATTTTTGAAAAGAACAAAAACTGGGTGATGGTGTTCAAAGACCGTTACAATGTAGAAACCCGAAGGGTGGAAGTGTACCGCCAGGTGGGAGATGAAATCTACATCAGCTCCGGTCTGAAATCCGGTGAGAAAGTAATCTCCAAAAACGGGATATTCATCTATGACGCCCTTAATGACTGAGACCGGTTCATTTACTAATTAGCAGATTTACAGCATGAATAAATTCATTAAAAATATCCTGTCCTTTTCGCTGAAAAACAAGTTTTTTACCTTTTTCTGGGTAGGAATACTGGTGATAAGCGGGGTGGTGAGTTACATCAAGATACCCATTGAGGCATTTCCCGACGTAACCAATACCCAGATCATCATCGTTACGGAATGGAATGGGAGGAGTGCGGAAAGTGTAGAGCGCTTTGTAACCACACCGATAGAAATTGCGATGAACAGTGTCCAGCGAAAGACGAACGTACGCAGTGTGACCATGTTCGGTCTTTCCGTCATCAAGGTCATATTTGAGGATGATGTAGATGATTTTTTCGCCCGGCAGCAGGTGAATAACCAGTTGAGGAATGTACAGCTTCCGGACGATGTGGAACCCGAAGTACAGCCGCCGTATGGTCCTACCGGAGAGATTTTCCGCTATACACTTGAGAGTTCGCAACGGGATTCTAAAGAACTGCTGACTTTACAGAACTGGACCATTGACCGCCAGCTGAGAGCTGTACCCGGTATTGCGGATGTGGTGGCTTTCGGAGGACAGGAGAAGACCTATGAAGTGGCCATGGACCCTGTGAAGCTTCAGAAATATGATATCACGCCGCTGGAATTGTATGAAGCGGTTTCGAAATCGAACCTGAATGTGGGTGGAGATGTAATCGAAAAAAACGGACAGGCTTATGTGGTGAGAGGCATAGGACTGTATAACAATGTGTCTGATATCGAAAATACCATTGTTGAGATTTACAACGGTAACCCGTTGCTGGTGAAAAACGTAGCAAGCGTAATTGAAAGCAGTATGCCGAGAGTGGGGCAGGTAGGACTTAACGAACAAAATGATATTGTAGAGGGCATCATTGTTATGAGGAAGGGGGAAAACCCGAGTGAGGTGCTGGCCCGCGTGAAATCCAAAATTGAAGAACTCAATACGAAGGTACTGCCTTCGGATGTTAAGATGGTGACTTTCTACGACCGGGATAACCTGATGGCCTACTGTACCAAGACCGTCATGCATAACCTTCTGGAAGGAATCATATTGGTTACGGCAATCGTATTTATATTCATGGCCGACTGGAGAACGACCATCATCGTTTCTATCATTATTCCGCTTTCCCTGCTCTTTGCGTTCCTTTGTCTTAAACTCAAGGGAATGAGCGCTAACCTGCTCTCGCTGGGTGCAGTTGATTTCGGGATCATCATCGACGGCGCGGTGGTAATGGTGGAAGGCCTGTTTGTAGCCCTCGACCGCAAGGCACATCAGGTAGGGATGGAGAAGTTCAACAGGCTGGCTAAAATGAGCCTCATTAAAAAGGCGGGGTCAGAGATGGGCAAAGCCATATTCTTTTCTAAACTAATCATCATATCGGCCCTTCTGCCCATATTTTCTTTTCAGAAAGTGGAAGGGAAGATGTTCTCCCCTCTGGCCTTCACCCTCGGTTTTGCCCTGCTGGGAGCACTCATTTTTACGTTGACGCTGGTTCCGGTACTTAGTTCTCTGCTGTTAAATAAAAATGTAAGGGAGAAACACAACTTTTTTATTGACTTCATCAACAAGATGGTCGAAAACGCCTTCAGGTGGACTTTCGGCCATAAAACACTGACGTTTGTTATTTCCGTCTCCTTTGCCGCACTGACGATTTTTTCGGCGAGGTGGCTGGGGACGGAATTTTTACCTGAACTGAACGAAGGGGCTCTCTGGATTACCGCCGAACTTCCCATGAGCACCTCTCTGACGGAAAGTGTAAAAATGACCAATGAGCTCAGGAACAAGCTAAAACATTTCCCTGAAGTAGATGACGTACTCTCACAGACCGGCAGAAGTAATGACGGTACGGACCCCAACGGATTTTATTTTGTCCAGTTTCAGGTGGACCTTATTCCCAAAGATAAATGGAGAAAAGGGGTGGATATGGCTGGCATTATCAGTGAGATGGATGCGGAGCTGGGTAAATACCAGGGCATTACTTATAACTACTCTCAGCCCATTGTAGATAATGTGGCAGAAGCCGCAGCGGGTATGAAAGCGTCAAACGCCATCAAGATTTTCGGAGATGATCTTAATAAACTGGATGAGATCGCCAACCAGGTGCTTGAGCAGATCAAAGACGTGGAAGGTATCAAAGATATAGGAATCCTGAGAAACCTGGGACAGCCAGATATTGCCGTGCAGCTGGATGAAGAAAAAATGGCTATTTACGGAGTGACAAAGGCTGATGCGCAGGCGGTCATTGAAATGGCTATCGGAGGTAAAACTGCTACCACCAAATATGAAGGTGAGCGTAAGTTTGCTATCCGTATCCGTTATGACAAGGAATACCGCAAAAACGAAGATGATATTATGATGCTGATGATACCTACGATCAAAGGCACCAAGATCCCTTTGAAGGAGATTGCAACGCTTGAGAAAAATACAGGTCCGGCATTCATTTACAGAGACAATACCAAGCGGTTTATCGGAGTGAAATTCTCAGTGCGGGAGCGTGACCTGGGCAGTACCATTGCGGAGGCACAGAAACTTGTACTGAAAAATGTCAAGCTACCCGAAGGTTATACCATCGGATGGGCCGGAGAGTTTGAAAACCAGGTGAGAGCTACCGAGCGTTTGGGACAAGTAGTACCTGTCAGTCTCGTCCTGATCTTTGTCTTGTTATTTATCATGTTCGGAAATGCCAGAGATGCAGGTTACGTCCTCATTAATGTGCCTTTCTCTATTATCGGAGGGATTCTTGCCCTGCATCTGACAGGGATTAACTTCGGCATCTCTGCCGGGGTAGGATTTATCGCCCTCTTCGGGATTTGTATTCAGAACGGGGTGATCCTCATCTCAGAAATCCAAAGCCAGGCCAGAGAACTGAAGGGTAATCTCGGAATGGCAATACGTAATGCAGTGAGGATCAGAACCAGGCCTGTGGTTATGACAGCTTTGATGGCGGCGCTGGGTCTTTTGCCTGCCGCATTAAGTACGGGTATCGGCTCTGAAAGCCAGAAGCCGCTGGCCATTGTAATCATTGGCGGCCTTGTGACGGCTACGGTGTTTACCCTGCTTGTGTTTCCCCTTATTTATTACAAGGCTTTACATGTAAGGGCGAAAAAATTGACGAAAGGATCAGTTTAGATTAGAGTAAATAACGTTTTAAAAGGAACGCTGGCTTCGGTGTTCCTTTTTTTATGCCCCTTTTCTGGTCCGTAAAAGGATTTCTTGCGAATTTTGAGTTTTCCAATGTGAAGATGGTGAGACAATACTTTAAACAATTCGGAGACAGGCTGACGGAGCATTTCAGAGCGAATACCGGATTCTTTTTTAAATGGGTGATAATTTGCCTTCCGGTAGGTATACTCTGCGGATCGGCCTCTGCTGTTTTTCTCCTGTCTCTGGAGTATGTCACGGGGCTGAGAGAAAACCACAGCTGGTTAATATGGCTTCTGCCGGCAGGGGGATTGGTTTCGGGGGTTTTATACCATTATTACGGAAGAACGTCTGAAAAAGGAAACGCACTGATATTTGCCGAAATCAATCAACCGCAAAAGCAGGTACCTCTTATTATGGCCCCTCTGGTTTACCTGGGTACTGTTATCACGCATCTTTTCGGGGGCTCGGCCGGCCGTGAGGGTACGGCTGTTCAGATGGCCGGCGCTATTTCGGATAAAGTCGCCCGTCTGCTCCGGTTAGATCCGGAAGACCGGAGATTGCTGCTTACTGCCGGAGTAAGTGCTGGTTTTGCCTCAGTTTTTGGTACGCCGCTCGCCGGAGCGATATTTGCGCTGGAGGTGTCCTTCCTGAAGCGGTTTCGCTATGAAGCCATTTTCCCTTCTTTCATAGCCGCAGTGATTGCAGATTATACCTGCCGCTTCTGGCAGGTGGGGCATACAGGTTACTCTATCCCGCTGGTACCTTCACTGACACCTGTTTTGTGGCTGTGGGCTGTTTTTGCCGGACTGGCTTTCGGACTTTGTGCGTTTGTTTTTATTCATTCAACGGACTATCTGAAGGACACCTTCAAAAAATACATTTCTTACCCTCCGCTCAGGCTGGTAGCCGGAGGTCTCGTAGTGGCTTTGCTGTTACAGATTACAGGAGCAGCCACATTTGCCGGATTGGGAGTACCGGTAATTTCAAGTGCGTTTTACCTGGAATTGCCTCCGGCTGACTTCCTGATTAAACTGATTCTGACAGCCATTACCCTGGGAGCAGGCTTCAAAGGCGGAGAAGTAACACCGCTTTTCTTTATCGGAGCAGTATTGGGAAATGCGTTGGCCTATTTTGTTCCTTTACCCCTGGCCCTGCTGGCCGGTATGGGTTTTGTGGCTGTTTTCTGCGGGGCTACCAACACACCTGTTGCTTCTACAGTGCTTGGGATGGAATTGTTCGGGACAGAATGCTGCGTTTTTGTAGGAACAGCCTGCCTGATCGCCTACCTGTTTTCAGGGGCATCCACCATTTATGCCCGTGTTCCTCCGGAAAATACAGGGGCCAGCCTCTGACCGGCCCCTGATCGGTTTATCGGACAAATTTAACAGAGCATTTTCGGCCTTTTGAGTCTGCGGCAGTAAGGAAATAGGCGCCGGACGCCAGTTTGGCGGGAATCGCTATCTCAAGATGATTCCCTTCCATGCTAAACCTGTCGGCTGTCATTTCTTTACCTGAAAGATCGGTTAGTACGAAGGTACTGACTTCCAGTCCGGGTGCATAGAGGTTGATCGTGGGGCTGCTACCCGCCGGATTCGGAAATATCCTGCAGGAGGGCAGGCTTTCAACGGACCGTAGTATTACCTCATTCAATATTTTGAGGGTGCCGTCAGTATCCTGAAACAACAGATTGTACTTATTCTCTCCCGGATAAGGAAGGTGATCCGTGAATTCAAATCCCGGTGACGGTATGTCTGCCAGCCTGAACCAGTCCGTTCCTGAACTTTTGAATAAGGTATATGAAAGTGCATTACGGTCTTTGTTCTTACTCCAGTAAAGTCTGTTGCTTCCGTTGCCCCGGGGCTCACCTTCCAGGGAAGCTTCAGAGAACCGGTTCCCGGTTATACCAAACTCCCCGGAATAACCCGGAGAGAATTCAAAAGCATAAAAGTCCTGTGAAACGAGTTTGAGTAAGGTCATAGCAGGTAAGACCCGGCTTTCACCATCATTGAAATTATCATTATTGCCAGGGTCACAATCCTCATTCCGCCCGTGATAGCTGACTACCGAAAAAAGGCTGTCTGCCGGCATCATATCAGAGGCCAGTGACGAATATTGCTGAAGTTCAGCATCGGAAATAAAACCTCTGAATTTCACATTCTCAGGGAAAATGTCTTTGCCAGCGGCGCTCAGATGAAAATACCTTGGGAAATACCTGGTTCCGGCGGGTGTCTGGTAAATCTCTCCCTCCGGAAGGAGGCTATAGCGAAGGGTTATGTCTCCGAGGTCATGTCCGGCCGGGTGTATAGCGGCTACGATTCGGGCTTCACCGGTAACGAAGTAGGTCCATTCGTTTGTCTTAACCGTCTTCAGGTTCAGTTGTCCGCAAGCGAGGTCGCTTTGTTCAAGATAGCAGGCGGATGTGGTCACATGCACCTCTTTTTTGAGGCTTTCGCAGCCTGCGGAATCCCGGCGGACTACCTGGTAAGAAAGTACTCCTTCTTCAGAAGTTTCCGGGGCAGGTTTTGGCGCCTGACCAGGAAACTCGCTTTTGTACCACCAGAATGGGGTGTCTGATACCGTTGAAAATCTGCAATACTGAAGGTCGCTTATCACAGGTTGTGCGGGAGCAGACCGGACGGTCAGGGTCAGAGCTGTCCTGGGACTTTCGCAGGCCCACTGGTTCCGGACTGAAACATACAGGGTGTCACTGCCGCTCCTGTATGAAAAGTTTTTCAGGTCATTTTCTGATAGAGCAGAGGCAGAGTTGTCACTGAGGTACCATTGTAATGATGGCGTGGCAACAGCCGACAGGAGTGACTGATACTGACAAACTTCCAGCCGGCTGAGGTCGGGGGCTGGTGGAGAAGGATTTGCCTTTAGGGTAAATACATTGGTATTTCTGCTGCACGTACTTTTTCCAAGTGTCCGGAAATGTATTTTTATCTGATAATTTCCGCCGTCTTCCTGCATCAGTTTAAATTCCGAATCCAGGCTGTCTGTCTGGAAAACGGTTTTGTAGGAAGAACCTGTCCTCTTCTGCCATTCCACCGTTGTAACTTCACCGGTGAGAGGGAGAACATCAGGCTTTATACCCGGAAACAAACCTTCACAAACTTCCAGATGACTCATCCGGCCGAGTATCCGGTTGACAGTGAGTACGGCTTCATCTGAGATCACCTCAGCCCGGCTGTCTTTGATAACGCAGCGGTATAGTGTCAGATGCGGGTTTTCTGTATCACCGGCATTGCTGATTTTAAGCTCCCGAAGCGAGGCGGAGGGGATGTTGCTGAACCCGGTGTCTTCGGGGCGTTTCTTTTGCCATTGATAAGAGGGGGTTTCTTCGCCTTTGACCCTCACGGAAAAGGTAACGCTGTTGCCATCACAGTCTGCCTGGCTTTGGGGATGTGAAGTAAAACCAAGAGAGGCCCTGATTTCTGCGACAATTTCCGTCCTTTCACTTTCGCAAAGGTGTTCGCTGGTTTGAGACACAAAGTGACGGTAAGATTTTACCTGGAAATATTCCGGAGCTGTTTCCTGAAAATTCCTGCCCGTTCTGGAAGTAAACCATTTCAGACCTGTGCCTTCCGCTGAAAACGTAAGAGTTTGACCTTCAAAGACAAAAGCGGGAGTGGTGTTTACAGGAACTGCAGGGCGAGGGTGAACCCTGACGGTCACTTCTGCGCGTGGTCCTGTACACCCGGTGCTGTTTCTGAAGGCAAAATACCACAGCTGATCTCCGGCTTTGTCCGTAGATATGCCCGGCATCTTGTTCCAGCCGTCCTCCTGAGTCCGATCTGCAAACCAGATGGCAGTATATTCTTTAGGAATGATCAGGTCAAGTTTACTGATCTTTTCGAACTGGCAGAAAGTAAAAAAGTGTTTTTCAGGTATAGGAGGGATCTCGCCGATGGTAATGGTGGTCTGATCGGTGTTCTCAATGCATTCTGTTCCCATGTTATCGAAAGTTACCACACAACGATACCGCGAAGGCATACCGGGGTACATTTTTTCAAATACCAGAACAGTGGTGCCTGTACCTGAGACTCCGGCGCTGTCTTTCATGTTTGTCCAGGGGCCGCTGCTTTCATACCGGTATTGCCACTGATACGATTTAGCAGATCCGGTTACAATAAAGTTGTTCAGAAGATTGATGGAAAAAGGTGAACCGGTACAGATCTTATAATTGGGCAGACTTCCCTTCAGACTGTTTACGAAAAGTGTAACCGTTGCCGATACTACCGATGATACGGAATCACGAATGACGCAACGGTATTCGCTGAGGTGCGGGTTTTCGGCATTACCGGTATTGTAAATCTTCAGCAGAGGTCCGGTAGCTCTGAACGAAGTGACGCTGTCTGAAGGAACAGAGAATACGGTTTCTCCCGGTCTTTTTCTCTGCCATTGATACCGGAGCTGTCCCGCACCGGAAGCATAAACCTGAAAGGTGGCCATATTACCGGCACAGGTTGTCCGGTCAGAGGCTTGCTCTTGCACTGAAAGTGCCGGATAAACGGTAGCAGATATCCTGGTTCTGGGGCTTTCGCATCCGTTTTTGAACTGGCTCACCCAATACATATAAACTCCGGGCTGATCATGAACAGGAGCACTTTGCAGTGCAGTACCAGCGGCAGAAGCATTATACCAGCGGAGGTTTTCGCCGGAGGCAGAAAACGACAGGACCTGCGGAAGTATTACCGATACCGGAGTGGTTGGCTCTGGTGCAGGTATTCCGGGTCTGGTTCGGACAATAATTTCTCTGCTGACAGTAGAACATTCATTTTCACATGTGGCCGTATATTTGGTTTCTGCGACTTCCGGTATGATCCGGATCTCTGCTCCGGTGACTCCCGATGTCCAGCTTACCGTTCCGCTGCAGCCCGTGGTGCTGATGATCAATGCTGTGCCGGAACAAACCGTCGTATCTGAAAAAGCTGAAACAAAAGGAACGGTGGGTTTGATAATGATGCCCCGGGAAGCAGAAGTTGTTTTGTTACAGGAGGTAGGGCTGCACGAATAAATACTTCTGAAGTAAATCGTTTTGTCGGCTGGTCCGGGGTTGCTGATACCTGTCAGCACCAGAAGCGTATCAGAGCCGGCAATATTCTCCCAATAAGAAGAACTTTCACTGCCTGAGCGTTCATTTTTCTGCCATTGAAGCAGGCAATTTCCGGTTCCACCTGTAACTGAACTTTGAAGGATGACGGTGTCACCCGGACACAGCTGCCCGGATGAGGCTGCGATCGTAATTTGAGGATCCTGACTGAGAGGAATTACAATGATGTTGGAATACGTTGTATTTTGGCAGGAATCTGTCACTTTTCTCCGGAAGCAGGTACTTTCTGTCAACACCGGAGGATTGTATGTCAGTGAATTGGCCACGGCGATTTCCTGCCAGTCAGTGGAAACCTGTTGACATTGCCGGCCGGATTCCCATTGTATGATGAGTTTGCCCTTACCTGAGGGGCTTGTTTTGTTCGTGATTTCCGGAGGGTTAAACCCGGCACATTGAGGGCTTGCCAGGTAATTTATTTCACCTCCCCGAAGCCTTTCTAGCGGTGTAATGACAATTTCATTGCTGCCGGGCGACGGACAGTTTTCAACTACGCAGGTAGCCCGTACAGTCACAGTGCTGTCTGTATAGAGATGAAGAACGGGGCCTTCCTGTCCGGTGCTCCATTGTATAATCCCTTCGCACCCCAGGGCTCTTATTGTGAAAGGCTGATCAGGACAGCCGGGCCGGTCAGTGAGTTCAATCAGCGGAGAGGCACTTCCTGCTCCTGAAATACTGAAAGTGTCACTTTTGGCGCATCCATTGGGATGGGATACTTTTACCCAGTAGGTTCCGGCTTTAAGTCCGTTTATCTCTCTGCTGGTGTCACCATTGCTCCAGGCAAAGGTAAAACCTGTGGTGTCTGTCAGGAGAATACCGGCACGGCCGTCCGGAGTTTCTCCGCATGAGGCCGGGAATTTTTCTACAGAGAAATCAAAGTCGGGTGGAGTCTCAATACTAACTTTTTCGGTTGAAGAGCAACCGGCCGCGTCTTTACACTCTACCTGATAGGTGCCGCCGTTAAGTCCTGAAAATGTAGGATGGCTTTGCCAGTTCATCCCATTAATCCGGAATGAGTAAGGTGCTTTTCCTCCTGTTGCAGCAAGGCTTATTTTTCCGTCACGGCTATTATAACAACTGACGGGAGCAGGTGTAATGACCAGTTCGGGCTTCAACACTGTCAGCCGGGCGTCGTCGGTGAGCACATTGCAGGTAGTCTGATCGGGGTTAATAAAAGTAATCCTGCAGCGGAAATAGGCATTGTGATCGTCTTTGGTCACCGAAATGAGAACAAGGCTGTCAGACTGTGCACCTGCGATATCCGTAAAACTGCCGCTGCTGCCGTTTCTTCTCTGCCATTGAAAGGCGTGGATTTGCCCGGTTACGGAGGGGCAGACCCAGGTAACACCAGTACCACTGCAGACTTCTTTACTATCCAGGTTACCCGATTTTCCATTAACAAACAGTGTCGCTTCCTTTGAGATTTCTGTACAGAGTCCGCGGGAAACAACGGCCCGGTATCGGGTGAGGTGTGGATTCAGAGTGTTTCCGGCATTTGTAATTTTCAACGTTTCACCTGTTTCTCCCATGATATCTGCAAAAAAGCCGCCCGGAAGCTGCCTTTGCCATTGTATGCTCTGGTAATGATCTGCTTTTAATGTAAAGTTTACGGTATTCCCCTGACATCGGGTTACGGATTCCGGCTGCAGCAGGATTTTTATCTCACTTTCTCTGCTCACCAATATGTATTTTTCATTCTCGCAACCGAGAGAATCGACAACCGTGATTTTGTATTGTCTGTCGTCAAGATTCAGAAAAAGGGGAGAGGCCTGCATTAAGATATCATCCAGAAAGAAGCGATACCCCGATGCCTCCGGAAGTCCGGTAACCTCAATGCTTCCTTTTTGCCTGCCATCACAGGATACAGGTGTTACACTCATTTCGAAGTCTGCCGTCATACTGATCCTGACACTTACTTTCTTTCTCGGACTTTCACAGTTTACTCCTTCTTTTTCTTTGAGATAGGAAACAAAATACGAGGTATTTTCAGAGAGGCTGCCTGTCATCAACGGATTCATCGCTGAAAGGTGGGTAAGGATGGTGTCAGAAGCCCACCACCTGAAATGCCCTCCGCTGAAAGGCCCGGAAGCTTCCAGAACAGCTCTGCCGTTTTTACAGACAGTTTTGTCTTCCGCTTCCGGTAAATAATGCAGCTCAGAAAAAATACCGGGGACGTTGAGCGTGGTGTAACTGGTACAATACCCCGATACAACTTTCAGCCCATAGATTCCTTCCTGACTGACCGTCAGTTCAGACCGGTCCTTTCCTGTAAGAAGGCTGTCATTTCTGAACCACGTGTAATTAAAGTCCCGGCCGGAAGCGGTGCCAAGAGCTGAAGTGAGCGTTACCTCTCTGTTCAGATTTCCCGTAATACAAACGGCAGGGAGAGAAGCATCAAGCGTATTGATAAAGGCCGGAGAAACAATGATTTCTACGGTATCAGGAGGGCTTTCACAACCTGATGAATCGATCTGGCTGATATAAAAACGAAAATTTCCGGTAGAAGAAGGGGCCAGGACAGGAGCGGCAGGCAGTACTTCCATAGAAGCACTGTACCAACGTGCTGTATGACCAGAGGCAAGGCCGGGAGAAGGGACAGTGATTGTTTCTCCCTGACAATAGCCGGTTTTGCGGGTAATGACAGGTGGCGATGGCAACGGATAGAGTGCAAGCGTAGCGGTATCACTGATAACAATGGCCCCGCAGTCGCTGCTGATACGGCACCAGATCTTGTGAAGTCTTTTTTGGTCTGAGGTGAAAAGCGGACGAAATACGGAGGAATCACCGTCATAAGCTGTGCCATCGACAAACCATTGATAATGCAATGTACCGCTTCCTGAAGCTGTTACGGAGAAAAAGGCCTGTCTGCCTGAACACAGTTCACCGGAAAGCGGATGCCTGATAATGTTCGTCTGTGGTAAAACTGTAATCCGGGCTTCATCGGTAAAAATACTGTCGCAACCGGAGATAATCAGACACTTGTAAACCCCGTCGTCAGCCTGCGTCAACGATGGTATCCGGAGGTATGAGTGATTCTGTCCGCTCAGGAACAGTCCGTTTTTAAACCATTGATAACGGAGGGAATCTTCACTTGCTGCAGCGGCGTGAAGGCCCCCCTCTGTTTTTTCGCAACGGGCCACTGAGACAGGCTGCTGAGTAATACTTACTTTTTCCTTTACCCTGATGCTGAAAGACAGGCTGTCGGAGAGACAGGAGGTAGCCGGATCTTTTAGTTGTGTATAAAATGTATAGGTGCCGGGGGATTTATCCGAAGGAAACCGAAGGGAAATGTGCAGTAAATCAAATGACTGATCTGAAGTGTTCTGAAAGCCCGGCATTCCACCGGAGGAGGGAGAAATGCTGTAAAAAAGAGGATTACCGGCAACACTGTCAACCTGTAAAGAGAGGTATTGTTCCTGCCGGCAGATGTCTGTAAGTTCAGGGATTCGGGCATATGGCTTGGGATGTACAAGGACTTCAAACGGTTTTCTGAAACTTTCACACCCTCTGCTGTCAGTGAAGCTAACAAAAAAGGTATCAGTGTTACTCAAAAACGGACTTGTAAAGGTGTTGGTGCCGCTCAGGAGAGCGTTGTCAAGGGTGTCGGCATACCATGAGAAACTTCCGGATGCAGAAGTAAGTGTCAGACTTATTTTCCCGGGACCACACCTTTCCGGCCCGGAGAAATCAGCAGGTGCCTGAGGTCTGGGATAGATGGTATATCCGGATCTGGAGGCTGTTTTCAGGCAGGTCCCCTCCATAATTTCTCCCGAATTTCCCTGCAGTTTGTTTTTGAAGCTTACTCTTATCTGGAAGGCGGTTTCCTGCAGGCCAATGCCATTGACAGTTAACTTTTCTGATAATACTCCGGAAAATCGGGTTGATTCTTCTAAAGATACGTAGCCGGGAGAGGTGGCAGTTTTTATCTGCCATTGGTAGGAAGTTGGTTCTCCCACTACTGCGGCGGGGAAAAATTCTGCTTTTTCTCCTTCGCAAAAGCGGGTGGAAAGTGTTGGCTGTATGGCAGTGCTCAACTGGTTGACAGACAACGAGGCAGACGCAGAATAACTGACGCAATTCCCGTTGTCGGTAACTTTGCATCTGAATACCCCGCCGTGGTCGCTATTGACAAGCCCGGTGATCTTAAGCGTCTCTGAAACGGTTCCGGTGATTTTGGCTCCCGGTGAAAGGTCGCTGAAATTACCTCCTCCGTCAGTACTGATCTGCCATTGATACCGTATCGCAGTGGAAGCGACGACGGCAGTCCGGAATTCGACTCCGAGCCCGTTGCATTGAACCTGCGACAAGGGCTGGATAGAGAAAGTAGTCTGACGGGGGTACACATGAATTTCTTCACTGTACTTATCTTCCCCGCTGACGGTGTCGGAGATAATTACCCGGTAAAGAGATGAACTTTGAATGTCATAAAGATCCAGGCTGATCATACCGGAAGTGGCGGCAGGGTTTCCGGAGGCGCCGGGTACATCATTCCAGTCCGAGTTTTCTTCTTTCTGCTGAAACCGGTAAAGGTTGGCGCCGCTTACGGTCGCAGATAACTTTACAGACCCTCCGGGACAGATATGATCCTTGTCGGCGCGAAGGCCGCTGGTAAATACCGGAGAAGAAAAGGCAAGAATCTGAAAAGGGCTGAACAGCAGTAAAGCCCAAACCAGGGTAAGGTAAGGTTTTGTCATGTGAATAGTTGGTAAAAGTGTGTGTACAGAGAGGTTGCCCTCTACTTAAACGAAAAAATCCGGCGAAACCGCCGGATTTTTCGTATTAACCCTAACTATTAAATTAACCTAAACCAATCTAATTCCTTTTGTTGTAGTACAGATGCTTTCTGCCCTTTTGTTTTCTCAGGACATAAATCTCATAGATTCCCAGGATCAACAGGATCGGGAGAATGAAAAGAGACACGATATGGCCAAATGAATAGCCGATGGTCTCAAATGCTTCAGGTAGTATAAGATTCTTCATATTCTTTTGACGTAGATTCAGGAACAAAGTAACAGTAAAACCTAAAAAAAAATTAGCGTAGAAATACGCAATTTGCCAGGTGTTAAAAACCTGTATTGGAGAGCGGTTGTTATATTTACGTAATAATTGTAAAAAAAGTTGTTGCATTAGGCTTTAAATAAGATTTTGCAACCTGATAACAGGAGTATCTATGAAAAAACTAATTATCCTTTGGCTGACTCTTTCAGTCACATTACCTGCATGGTCCCAGCCCCTTAAAGGCGCATGGAAATTACAATCAGGAGACAATACAGCTCTCATTATAGCCACAGAGGATTACCTCGTGGTAAGCTCTTACAATATTCCGGCCAAAACTTTCGAAAATTCCTGGGGAGGAAAGTATATTCTTAACGGAGAACAGGTTACTGTGGATGTAGAATTCAATACAGGCAGTATTGCGACGGTGGGCACTCTCCAGACGTATATATTGAAGCTGAAAAAGAAGAACCTGGAGCTGGATGGCGCTAAGTTTGAAAAAATGGATGAAGGTAAGGAGACGGCCCTGGCGGGCCTCTGGAGAATCACTTCAAGAGCGGACCAGAACGGAAATATGAATCCGATGGGAAGTGGTGCCAGGAAGACCCTTAAAATCATTTCCGGGACACGTTTCCAATGGTTTGCCATCAATCCGATGAGCAAAGAATTCTTCGGCACGGGCGGAGGAACTTATACCCTTAAAAACGGGAAGTATACAGAAACCATTGAATATTTTCCGAGAGACAGTACCAGGGTAGGAGTAAGCCTTACTTTTGATGCGGAGGTAAAGCCCACTGAATGGATACATTCCGGTAAAAGCTCTAAAGGCGATCCGATAAAGGAAGGCTGGACAAAGCAGTAATTATGGTAAGGAGGAACCGGGAGAGGAAGTAAGCCTGCTGCCGGTTTCGTTTACAGAAAGGTGCATACATTCTCCCATTCTTATGCTGTAATTCCGATGTTCGTGTCCGAAGGGAAACCCAAAAGCCACCGGGATTCCCAAAGAACCTACATAATCCAGGATAATTTCCTGCGCGTTTTTACCGAAGGGCTCGTCGTTTTCTCTGGAGTCCGAAAAATCTCCGACCACCACACCGGCAAGGTTTCTGAGTTTTTTTGCCCTGCTGAGCTGTACCATCATCCGATCGATGTTGTAAAGGTATTCAGCGATGTCTTCCAGGAAAAGAATTTTGCCATCAAAGGTACGGTCAGAAGCGGAACCGATAGAGTGGGCAATAAGACAAAGGTTGCCTCCCACTGCCTGGCCGGTGCATTCTCCTTTCAGGTTCATCGGATCAGGAAGCAGGTTGTATTCCAATGTTCCTCCGAAAAGCGCGGTATGAAGCGTTTCATCAGAGACTTCGTCTTTTTTCATGGTTTTCGGCATCGGGCCATGAATACTCTGGAATCCCAGACTTTGTATTTCAAGATGCAGGGCCGTAATATCAGAAAATCCGATAATCCACTTGGGGGATCCGACAAATTTTCTGAAGTCGAGCTGGTCAATGATGCGTGAGCACCCGTACCCCCCTCGTGCAGAGAAGATGGCCTTAATATCCGGATCATCAAGATACGATTGCAATTCTGTTTTTCTTACGCTATCGGGCGCAGAAAAATCATACTCGGCGGATCCAATGGTATCTCCTATAACTACTTCCAGGCCCCATTTTCCAGAAATGATCTCAAGGGCATTGCTGATGGTGTCACGGCTGATCCTGCTGGCAGGGGCTGTAAAAGCAACCTTGTCATTTTTCGTGAGAAAGGGCGGGGCGACAGGATTTCCGGAGATCATGACACTGGGGTTCAGATAAATACAACATCATTAATCAGGGGTTCCCCGATTTCATCATTGAGCATCTTGATCAGCTTGCTTTTGGCCAGTATGAGTTCCTGGCGCAGCGGAGCAGAGGTGATCTGAAGGAAGAGTACGCCTTTGTTGATGTAAATTTTCTCCGTCCGCCTGGAAATGGAGGCTCCCATTATCTTTTCCCAATAAGTAACCAGGTATGATTCGTTGAACTTGGAGCGGAGATTAAAAGTATTCAGGAAAGACTCGAAAGCGTCTTTCAGAGGGACGGATTTGGTATTTCGGGCGGTGTATGACAAAGCGACGCGGGTTTTAAAAATAAAAGGGTAATGTCTTACACAAACATTACCCTAAATATACTGAAAAAATCTCAGAGTTTCTTCGAGATGGAGGTTTTTTCGAAAGTAAGTCTGGCGCCGCCTCCGGCTGCTATCGTTACTGTCGTTTCTTCTGTCGAAACGACCTTGCCATGAAGCCCTCCGGCAGTTACCACTTCGTCACCGGGCTTCAGCTCGTTTACCATTTTTTGCTGATCTTTCTGCTTTTTCTGCTGAGGTCTGATCATGAAAAAGTACATGACAACGAACATACCACCCATAAGGATGAGGAAACTGAAGTTTCCGCCGCCGGTTGCTGCTTGTAAAAGTACCATATTGTTTAGTTAGTTTTTATTTCCTCTTTTTTATTGACTATAACACTGAAACTGAGTATTTCGCTGCTGTTGGACGCATTGGATACCACAGTAATATATTTTTTGTTGATGCCGGGTTTTCCTTCACTGTTAAAGTTAACCTTAATTTCGCCTTTTTGTCCTACACCGACAGGTTTTTCTGGTTTTTCGGCAACAGTACAGCCGCATGAAACATTCACATCAAGTATTTCGAGGGGCCTTGTTCCGGTATTTTTAAATGAATACGTGGTAGAAACAACCTCACCTTCTGTAATCTGTCCGAAATCATGGGTGTTCTGCTCGAAAACAATCCTGGCGGAGTCGGCCTGCTCCGATGATTTGCTTTTCTCACCACCGGTATTACATGCCCATAAAAAGGACCAGGCAGCCACTGTTAACAAGGCCGGAAAGAGCAGCTTTCTCATCAGGCTTTGGATTTGATCTGATTCATCAGATTTTCAACGTCTTCCAGTAATTTTTCAGCTTTCTGACGGGCTTCATTGACCACTTTCTGTCCTTCTACTTTAGCCTGGCTGTCACCGCCGGCCATCTCAAGCGCTACTTCATCTCCTCTTTCCACAAGATCGGCAATAAAGGCTTCCAGCTGCTCACGATACTGAAGAAGTTTGGAGCCGAGTTTTTCACGGGTAACTTCTCCTTTTTCAGGAGCAAACAGGATTCCGATGGCAGTACCGGCTGCCACACCGGCCAGAAATGCAAAAAATGTCTTAGAAGAATTGCTCATAAAGTGTACTAATTTTCGCTAAAATTATCTCAAAAAAAGATGAATGCCAAACCATTTCGGTTTATTTATTGTCAAGCATACCTCTTCCGGATTTCCTGATGATACCCTCGTTCAGAAGGTTTTTGGAAACTGAATCCAGTATACCGTTAACGAACTGGCCGCTTTTAGGTGTACTGAAATTTTTGGATATTTCTATGATTTCGTTGATGGTTACCTTTACCGGAATGGCGGGATAACTGATCATTTCAATGATCCCCATTTTAAGCAGGATACGATCTGTTTCAGCAATACGCTCGAAGTCCCAGTTTTTCAGAACAGGTACCAGGTAAGTAAGGAGCTCTTCGTCTTTCTCAACTGTCATTCTGAAGAGCGTGGAAAGAAACTCACGGCTCTCGCCCCAGTTTTCATCGGGAAACTGAAGGGCAAGTTCCTGGGTTTCGGGAAAGTCCTGTATCGTATGGGTGATCATGGCGCGGAGTATGTCCCGGTTTTCTGACCAGAAAATGTCCATGCGCTCAAAGTGACCAGTGCTGGTTTCGTGTTTCAGCAACACGTTTTTTACGAGATATTTTATAATAGCCAGGTCTTCTTCAGCAGTGTGATTGACTTTGTCGGCATACTCAATTACCTTTGCATTGGTGCGAATGGCCTCATTGAAGAATTTATTGACAAATACCTGCTCGTTTTCCCAGGAGACTCCTTTTTTCAGCAACTGCATTTCCAGTTCTTTCGAAGCAGCCAGAGACTGGATGATCTTGTTTCTGTGGAGGCCTGACTGATGCGGTTCCTTTTGCTGTTGCTCATGCTTACCGGCTATGGCAATCAGAAGGGAAAGAAGCGTCAGATACTGGTCGAATATCTGGTCAATGTCCAGAATACTCTGCAGTTTATAATGATCAAAGTCTTTCTTGTTCTTGAGTTTGTAAAAATCCCTGGCTTTTTTAAGGGCGGCTTTGACCTCAGCCGGAGGATCGAATTCTTCAGTGGACGGGTTCAGTGAGTTTTCCTCCCTGAAGATATTAATGGCCAGTTTGGCAAGGCCCTGAAGTTTGTTTCTGTCCTGCTTTTCCATGGAATTCAGGTCAGGGGCGAAGAACTCTTCAATGATGTCCTGAGCCAGTAGGAAGTTGGCGCCTTTTGCTTTTTCATAAGCATAAAGGGCCTGCATGGCTCGGATACGAATAAGGCGTCTGTTAAGCATACGCGTTCAAAGAACGAATGGTTTTGAGTGGCAAAGATAATGAAAAGAACGTTTTCTTTGACCGGAAACTGAAAATCAAATTGTATTTTCCCGTAAATTGGCCTGTAAAATCATTTTGACTGAAAAGAATTGTATTATATTAAGAAATTGTTTCAGCTGGCAGTCTTCCTGCTGACCCTGTCCTGCGCTGTTGCCCAGGAACATTTTACTCCTGTTGAAATCAGAGAGGACCTTACCTTCCTGAAAAAAAGACTGGAAAAATACCATCCCGGCCTTTACAGATATAATGACAGCCTGGCCTATGAAGAACGCTTCAGTCAGTTGCTCCGGGGGTTTGCGTCGGGGGCTACTTATCAGGACCTGTTTAATGGTATGGCTCCTCTGATTACCGATATCCGGGATCTGCATACCAGTTATAGTTTTCCGGCGAAAAAGTATGGTAAAGACCCCGGGCTGGTGCCTCTGGTGATCCGCAGATTTGGGGACAGGTTTTTCATTCATTTTAATGCATCATCGGACTCGACATTACTCAGGACATCTGAATTGCTTTCGTTAAACGGGCAGGACATAGGTACGGTTTATAAAAATCTGCAAACACTCTATGGTCCTGACAACGGGAATCACGAAGCTGCAGATTACTATGCAGAGAAAGCGTTTTCTTCGTATTATTTAAGGTATTACGGCACTTCTGACAGCCTCAGAGTAGGCCTCCGGCTTCCGGGAGATTCTGTGGTAACGGAGAGAGTGATCGCTATGGAAACGGGGAAAGATTTATTAAAGAATCTGGCGGGAAGATATAAAAATGCTTTGCGGAAGAATTTCGAATTTGTTCTGGCCGATTCGGTTTTGAAGGTGGCCAAAGTCGATATCACCTCTTTTACCCTCAAGGGCGGACCGCTTGACATCACTCAGCGTAAGTTTAAGAAAGAACTGAAGAAACGTTTTGCGCTTATTCAGAAAGCAGGAGTAAAACACCTGATTATTGATTTAAGAGGCAATGGCGGGGGGTATATCCCTAATGTCGGACGATTGATGAAGTACATTGTCAAGGAGCCATTTACACTTGTAGACTCCATGATATTCAGGAAAAAGGCGTTTTTCAGGATATTCAGACCTTACAGCATCGGTCCTCCCCTGGTGGCTGCACTGGTGTTCAGAAAACTGGACGATCGCCACAGGTTTTATGCCAATGGGCCTAAGGCACGACAAAAACCTGTCAGGAAGAATCATTTTGACGGGAAATTGTATTTTTTAATGGACGGAGGGTCCTATTCCGCCACCACATTTACACTCGGGCTTGCCTATGACATGAATCTGGGGACTTTCATCGGAACCCAGCCCGGAGGAGCCAACTGGGGAAGCTTTGCCGGGGAATGGGATAACTTCAGATTGCCGCATTCAGGCATAAAAATACATTCACCTTTTTATAAGATTGTGCACCGGCAGCCGGAAGGACGGGCGAAGACATTCTTTATTCAACCGGATTATTATGTCGGACAGGGATTCGGCGATTTTCTGAAGCGGGATGATACGGTGCTGCGTTTTACATTGAATATGATCCGGGCCAGTCAAAACTGATTCGTTCAACGCTTGGGCGGGGGCTTTGTCTATTTGGTCTGGGGTACAGGGAATTCCCTCCGGATCTTGTTGATGAGAAATTTCTTCTGCATCGTGAAACTTTCAGGATGTACCTGTCCGAACAATTCTTCCCATGCGGCATAATCAGCCGGCCTGGAGGCTTTGAAGGCCCCACGGTCTATTTTTTTCTGGTCCAGGTATTCTTCAAAATTCATTTCAGTAGCCGAATTTGTCTTTGAGCCGGTTGACGGGTTGTTCTAACAGGCGCCAGGAAATTGTGGCAAGGCCCAAAGTAATGAGATAGAATAAAATGATTTTTAAAGGAACAAGGCTTTCAAAGCCCGGCCATACACTTTCCAGATATCCCAGAAGCAACCTGCTCGGATGCCTTTCCGGAGTATGGTATTCATTGAATACAAAGTTATGCAAAAGATACATGCCGTAACTCACTTTTCCGATGTAAACGGCGGTCTTATTTTCAAAGATTGCTTTCAGGACGGTATTGGCGCGGGTGGGTGTATCCAGATGGAGTAGTCTGCCTATGAGAAAAACAGAAACGGTGGCTTCAGCCAGACGCAGAAGCACCCTGTCATAGAAATTATGGCCATCGGGCTGATTTCTGTAGAGAATCACCACAATGATATACAGGATCAGTGCTATCAGGAGACCTGAACTTTTACCAAAGATGTTTTTTTGCCCGTTTTTTCTGAAATAAGCCAGCAGCCCTCCCAGTCCGAAAGCATCAAGGCAGGTAGGCATCAGTACGTACGAACTGATCCAGGAAGTGTCGGCAAGATAAAAATAAAGCCTCAGCCCTACGGCCAGGGGAATAAAAAGAACCAAAGCCGGTTTGATACATCTGAAAGGCAGGAAGAAAATAAGAAACGGGAAAAACAGGTAAAACTGCTCTTCCACAGCCAGTGACCAAAGGTGATCTACCGAACCCATCCAGGTCTGGTAAAAGGCCATGTAGTTATTGGTCATGTAAGTAGCCAGCCAGACGATTTTCTCTCTTACAGGCGGGACATTGAAGATAAACAGCAGCAACAGGACCAGGTAATATAACGGGAAAATCCTGAGGGTCCGGCGGATGTAAAACTGGCGCAGAGAAAAACCATGTCCGCGGTTCAGTGATTCATCTTTTTTTCTGGCATCCAGCAGAATACCGGTGATGAGGAATCCGCTGAGGACAAAGAAAAGGCAAACTCCCAGGTAACCGGCCGGAAACCCCAGGCGGTCGCCTGACCAGTGGTCGGCAAGCACGAGGGTGACAGCCAGAAACCGTACCCCGTCAAGAGAGGTTATATATCGGGTTGAACTCATCAGTATCGGAATCGGTCTCCTTCAAAATCAAACAAAACGACATCTTTGCCTCCGGCCTTTTTCAGGATAACCTTGTTTTTTTCAGTAAAATCTACTCTTTGCACGTAGGCTGCGTCTTTAGGCAGGTACATGTTTACCAGCTGGGCATCTATCACCGAAGGAATTGTTTGGCCTTCATCACTCAGAAAAGAGCTGTTGGACGGATAGATCACCATGTCCCCGGGCCTGTACTGGTCTTCAATCTGATTAGCTATAGACGGATAAGGATTTTTTATCCTGGGCTCTCCGAAAAGCATGAAATATTTGGGAGGGTTGTCCTGAAAAATACGTTGAACGATTCCCCCAAGAAAGAATAACTGAAGCACGGCAGCCGTCAGAATAAAAGGGCTGTATACAGGTCTGGTAGTAAAGACAAAACGGAGAACAACGGCCACGAGGACCAGATTGAAAGAATAGGCATAGCCGGAATACCTTGCCAGAATCCTGAATGTATTGCCGTCCATTATGGCAAAAACGATAAGGAAAAGGAGCGAGGCAACAGAAATTAAAGCCAGCAGGATGTATTTTCTGCGAACGAGCTGATCGGATTCCTGTGTAAGGTAAAGGACAAAAATAACCGGCAGCGTCAGGTTCACTGAAAGAACAAAAAACGGAAGCCGGTTTACGGAGATGAGCGCCAGCACAACAACCGAAAGTAAAGCAATAAGCCCTGTTTTCTGACGTTTGTCAAGCCTGTTTATCATAAGAATGGCGATTGAAGCCAATGATAAAAAGACAGACAGAATTACATTTTTAAACCCGGATGCCGTCTGATAAAGTCCTTCGGATGAAATGAACATCAGTGAAATTACATGTCGGATTTGCAGAAGTACGGTTTTGGGACTTGTAAGAGACAGGAAAGAAGTGGGCTCTGCCGCGGCCATTTCATTGTAGACTCTTGTGCTGTTCTTTACAAATTCGGACATTCCTTTTCCTCCGTCAGACAAAAGCCAGGTGCCCATGAGGGCAACAGGTATCAGCATGGCGGCGGCAAAGGGGATAATATAGGAGAACCTGCGGTAAAATAGCAGGAGATAGAGGCCGTGAACAAAAAAGATCGGGAAAACAGATACATGGCAGAAAAGACAGGCGGCCACAGTGAGGCCGTACAATACCAGAAGGCTGACCGGACGCTTTTTTTCAGACAAACGATCGATCCCTTTCAAAAAAAAATGAGTACTCAGCAGAGTGAAGAAATACAACATGGAATAGGTCCTGTTGATCTGCGAATAGGCAATGAAAAAGGGGGATAAGGCGCCCAGAATCATGACCAGATATGCGAGGCTCCTGCTTTTAAAGTGTGTCTTTACAAAATAAAACAAAAGAACCAGGGTCAGCAGGTTAAACACCGCCGACAGAGTCCTGATGCTTCCGTCATCAATACCGGTCAGTTGGATCCAGTAGTGCAGCACGAAGGTGTAAAGTGCCCCGTTGCCATTATCCAGCCTGGCAATGGCTTCTATAAAATCAGGGATTCCTTTTTTGCTCCAGAATTCAGCGGGTGTAAAGGCATCATTACCTGGTTTTCTGACGGAATCTTTCTGATTATTGCCTTCATAGCAGATGAACTGACTTACAAAAAGAGAGTATTTTTCATCTCCGGCCAGTGCATAGCGTCCGATGGTGCTGAATCTGAGTACGGAGGCAACTGCCAGGATAACAATAAGGGCGTATCTGTCTGAGAGAGCAATCCGGAAGGGGAATTTCATGCTTTTTTCAGCTAAGTTTTTTTTCAACAATATACCTTGGTCTTCCTTTTACCTCCTCATAGATTTTACCGATGTATTCTCCGATCAGCCCTATGGCGATCATATTGGAGCCACTGAAAAAAGCCATAGGCAAAACGATGGAAGTCCATCCGGCTACAGTAAAGCCAAAAAACTTACTCACCAGTACGAAAATTCCGATCATAATGGAAACGAAAAAGTTAAACATCCCGAACCAGAGGACCAGGCGCATGGGGAAATTGGAAAAGGAGGTTACCCCATCCCAGGCAAATAGTAACATTTTTACGAGGGGGTACTTGCTTTCGCCGGCTTCCCTCTCTGTCCGTTTGTAAAAGACCTTATCGGTTTTAAAACCTATGGTAGGGATGATACCCCTGATGAAAAGATTGACTTCTTTGTAATGACTGAATTCATTGAGAACCCTGTTGTCAATCAGCCTGAAATCGGCATGATTGAAAATCAGCGGGACACCCATTTTTCGCATGATCTTGTAAAAGCCTTCGGCTGTCGAACGTTTGAACCAGGTATCTGAAGTTCGGTCGTTTCTGACACCGTAGACAATGGCACTTCCTTCCTGGAATTTCCGGATCATGGCTTCAATAGCCCTTATATCGTCCTGAAGATCGGCGTCTATGGTAATGTAGCAGTCGTAACGGTCTACGTTTTCAAGCAATCCTGCCAGAATGGCGCTCTGATGGCCGAAGTTTCTGGAAAGTTTAATGCCTGTAAAAACGGGGTTCGAAGCACTGATTTCCTCTATGATGTCCCAGGTTCTGTCACGGCTCCCGTCATTGACGAGACAGACCTTGCTGTCTTCTGTAATGAGTTCTGACGAAACAAGATGTTTCATGTAATCATTCAGTTTCTCATAAGTTTTATGTAAAACTTCCTCTTCATTATAGCATGGAACGATCAGAAGGAATTTCGAACGCATAGAGATTGATTGTCTGTGAAATAACGACAAAGGTACTTACATTTTCGTAATAGTGAACTCCACTCTGCGGTTTTTCTTTCTCGACTCCTCCGTAGAATTGCTGGTAATGGGTCTGGTAGGCCCCCATGATTTTACGGCAATCCGCCCGGGGGTAATGCTACCTTTTTCAGTAAGATAAGTCTTTACGGCCACCACCCGGTTTTCGGCGAGTTTTACATTCAGAAGGATGTCTCCCTGGTTGTCGGTGTGGCCTTCCAGCAGGATTTCCATGGCGGGGTAATCCTTCATAAGCGAGGCTACCCGTTCCAGCTCCGGGAAGGATTCTTCCCGGATGTCAAATTTTCCCTGATCAAAAAACAGGTTCTGGAGGATCATTTTCTGCCCGGGTTTTACAGACATCATCGAAAAACTTTTCCGGATTTCACTGAAGGTTTTTTCTTTGGAAAGGTCAAAGACCTCATTCATTTCCAGGTAGCCGGGAAGAGAGGCCTTCACCGAATATTTGTCTCCGGGTTTTACCATGGCCTTGTATTCGCGGGTTTCCTCATCATAATGAAAGACAAGCGTCTCAGAGCCTTCTTTCGTGCCGTTCAGGATAAGTACAGGCTGAACCGCCGACCCGGTTGCCATATCGGTAAAGTGCAGCGCAATGATTACCACCGGTTCGGGTTTAATTGAGGGGAAGAGTTTGATCCGGAAGATGTCGTCACCTCCGATAGAGTTTTTGGAAGAACTCAGGTAGGCAAACTCCCCTGAGGCCGGGATCGTAATGTACCCGTCCCATTGAGGAGAGTTGATCTTTGGACCAAGGTTCACCGGGGTACTCCACTTTTGCCAGGTATCATCCAGCCGGGTACTTACGAAAAGGTCAGCGTCTCCGAAGCCGGGATGTCCCTTTGAGTTAAAATAGAGGGTCTTGTTGTCGGAGGCCAGAAAGGGGGTGCCTTCGCTGGCTGCTGAGTTCACTTCCGGACCGAGACTTTTGGGCTTTGAATAGGAGCCGTCCGGTTTTCGGAAGGATACATACAGGTCTTTTTCTCCGTAGGACTGAGACCTCCGGAGTCCCATAATAAGGATATTTTCATCCGTACTGATGGCGTATTCCGTGTCTGTTTTGTCAATCTTCAGTTTTTCATCATACACCTCCAGTGCCTGAAAGTCGTCGATCATGATCTGGCGGGGCATTTCCCAACGGCTCCCGACACGTGTAGATTTCGAAAGCCCTGATTGAAACCGGCCGTCGGGCAGGTAAACGTTCAGGACAAAAAGACTTTTGCCGTCAGCCGAAATGGTAGCGGCCGCATTGTAGGAGGCATTGTTTACCGGCGGGCCGATGTTTTGTGCAGGTTCCCACATGCCATTTTTCCCCAGACGGGCAAACCAGATGTCCTGTCCCGTTTCTGCGTTTTTTTTGGCATTTTTATCTTTGATATTGTCGGGGTGATTAAGCCGGGTAAAAAAGAGGTATTTGCCATCGGGAGAAACAATGGGGGCAACTTCGCCGAACCTGGAGTTAATATTGGGGCCCAGGTTTTCTTTCTCCAGTTTTTCAGGGATGTTCTCCGCCACATTGATCCGGGCGCTTACCGGCACTTCGGAGGCCGTGATGCCTATGGCGTCGTACTCTTTGTAGCCTTTCCGGATGGAGTGAACCACCAGGATTTTAATGGCGGCTACTTCGAAGCTGGTTTCCGGAATAATCACGTTCCACATCCGTCCGCTTGATGACGGGGGATCTTCAGAGTTCTGGTATAAAAGAAACTCTTCGTTTCGGCTGTTGTAACCGAATATCCTGCCTATTGCACCGGGATTTACATTTTCTGCGACCACAATCTGCCTGATACGCATGGCTTTTTCAAATCCGACTTTGATGTAGTCTTCTCCGAAACCCGAACCGGTGGGTCTCCACGAGCAGGGAGAACTGATGGTTTGGGGAAGTACATTGGGGCGTCCCAGTATCTGTGAGGCCTGGAATCGGGGACTGAAATATTCATCCGTACTCTCTGAAGACTTTTCAATGACCTTGCTGGCCCATAGCACCTCCTGCCCCCGCGTGACAAGACAGGAAAATGATAATATGACGATTAAAACTCTCAACATGTAAATTCTATTACTCTTTGGTTATCTGGCCGGCGGTTTCAGACAAGTACCTTGTCAATAACTTTTCCGCCTACGTCCGTCAGTCTGAACGGACGCCCCTGGAAATTATAGGTCAGTTTTTCATGGTCAAATCCCATCAGGTGGAGGATGGTGGCTTGCAGATCATGCACATGGGTGCGGTCTTTTACACCATAATAGCCCAGTTCATCCGTTTCCCCGAGGGTGAAACCTTTTTTCAGGCCCGCGCCCGCCATCCATACGGTAAAGGCTTCGAGGTGGTGATCCCTGCCTTTAAAGGCCAGGGTTTGTCCGTCCCGGTTTTCCTGCATGGGTGTCCGCCCGAATTCTCCTCCCCATACTACCAGCGTCTCATCCAGCAGCCCCCGCATTTTCAGATCTTTCAGCAGGCCGGTAACGCCTTTGTCGGTCACCTGGCAGAGGTCTTTGAAGCCTCCGTCCAGTGAAAGATTCTTGTCGGTGCCGTGCGAATCCCAGCCCCAGTGAAAAAGCTGTACAAACCGGACGCCGCTTTCTACCAGCCTTCTGGCCAGGAGGCAGTTGTTGTTGAAGGAAGCAGCCCCCGTTTCAGCACCATACATGTCTCTGACCCACTGTGGTTCACGGCTGATGTCCATGACTTCGGGTACCGACATCTGCATTTTGAAGGCCATTTCATATTGGGATATCCGGGTCAGTATTTCCGGATCTTTTACCTCTTCATATTGTTTCCGGTTGATATCGTTGATGGCCCGGATGGTATTTTTACGTAAATCAGATGACATCCCGTCGGGGTTGGAGACATAAAGCACCGGATCAGCGCCTGTGCGGCATTGCACCCCCTGGTAAATGGAGGGAAGAAATCCGCTGCCCCAGACACTTTTGCCTGCGTCAGGACTTTTGCCGCCGGAAGCCAGTACGATGAAGCCCGGCAGGTTCTGATTTTCACTGCCGAGTCCGTAGATTGCCCATGAGCCCAGACTGGGTCTGCCCAGCCGCGGACTCCCGGTATGCATCAGCAGCTGCGCCGGCGCGTGGTTGAACTGATCCGTGTACATGGCTTTCAGAAAAGTGAGGTCATCGGCCATCTCTGGCAGATAAGGCATGAAATCGGAAATCCAGGCGCCGGAACGGCCTCTTTGTTCGAATTGCGCGATAGGCCCCAGCATCTTCGGTACTCCCCTGATGAAGGCAAACTTTTTTCCTTCCAGAAATTCATTGGGGCAGTCAACCCCGTCGAAACGGACCAGTTCGGGTTTGTAATCAAAGAGTTCGAGCTGGGATGGCGCACCGGCCATATGAATGTAAATGACCCTCTTGGCTTTGGCAGGAAAATGGGGTGGCCTGGGTAAAGCAGGGTCTCCGGCCTGCAGATCGTTACCGGAACCGTGCAAACTGAGGTCCGTGCCGGAACTGCAACCCGACAGCAATGAGCCAAAGGCCATGGCGCCCAGGCCGGTGGTACAGGTCTTCAGAAAATGTCTCCGGGTGTCGGCTTCGAGCCGTGCCGTTTCAAATTCTCTAAGGAGTTTCTCCATTACAGCAGTTGAATAAAACTCCAATTTACAGATTTTTAGTAAATTCAGAGGACTGCCCGGTCAAATAATTGAAATTTTGTGTGAACGGTGCTGAAAAATAAACCGGGATACACTTGGCAGTCTATCCCGGTTTGAAGATGAAAATATCTGGCAGATCAAAGCGATTTTGCCGCTTCGGTAATTTTGGGCAACACTTCAAAAACATCTCCCACGATACCGTAATCAGCTGCTTTGAAGAAAGGTGCCTCAGGATCTTTGTTGATCACGACAATAACTTTAGATGAATTGACACCCGCCAGGTGCTGAATGGCACCGGATATACCGCAGGCGATGTAAAGGTTAGGCGCTACTTTGACGCCGGTTTGACCCACGTGTTCATGATGAGGCCGCCAGTCGAGGTCAGAAACCGGTTTTGAGCAGGCTGTAGCGGCGCCGAGGGCTTCGGCCAGATCGAGCAGCGGCTGCCAGTGTTCAGGCCCTTTCATGCCTCTTCCACCGGATACCACAATGTCGGCTTCAGGCAGCGAGAGGGTACCCGAGGCTTTAAGCGTTTCTGTTACTTTTGCGTCGAAAACAGAGGCGTCGAGGCTTACACTGAAGTTTTCTACAGCAGCACTCTGGCTGGTTTCTTCAGGAGTAATCGCATTCTTTTTGATCACCAGGATCTTTATATCACTTTTGATCTCTGTTATGGCAAAAGCTTTACCGGAGAAGATGCTTCTTTTTACTTTAAATCCGGAAGAAAGGTCCGGGAGGTCTGTTACATTACCTACAATACCGGCCTTGAGTGCACCGGCAGCACGCGCGGTGACGGCATCGGCAAGGGAAGACCTGGCGGCTACAACCGTCGTAGCGCCGGTTTGCTTTACGGCCTCCACCAGGATTTTGGCATAGGCCATGATGTTGGGCTGGGCAAGGCTGCTGTCCCCGGCATGCAAAACTTTTGCGGCACCGAAATTTCCGGCCAGGGCCAGTTCGGCTTCCGAAGCTTCGCCGATGGCCAGAGCGGTGACTGTTCCGCCGGTCAGGGAAGCTACTTTTGAGGCATAGGCGATGGCTTCAACGGAGGTTTTTTTGATGCTTCCTCCGGCCAGCTCTGTATAAACTAATACTGACATGACAATTCAATGTTTTTGGTTGAAGAATAGATGAAAAACGGATTACAATACCTTTGCTTCCGTCTGAAGCAGCCTGATCAATTGACCGGCATCTTCTGCAGGAATCATCTTGCAGGCACCTTTGGCAGGCGGAAGGCTGTATTTCTCAATGGCGGTCAGACTTTCTCCCGCCGGAGGAACCACCTTCAGGGTCTTCGTACGGGCGGTCATAATGCCGCGCATGCTGGCGGTTTTCCATTCGGCAATAGGCTCCTGGCAGCCCAGTACCAGTGGCAGGCCGGCTTCCAGTTTTTCCTTACCTCCTTCAATCTCCCGGGTCATCTTTGCCCTGCCGCCTTCAATGCTGAGCTCCATTACAGGCGAAAAAGAAGCGATACCGAGTAGTTCGCCAACAATACCATGCACCACACCGGAGTTGTAGTCAGTGGTTTCGCGACCCATCAGGATCAGGTCATAATTTTCCGTTTTGGCATAAGCTGCGATCTGCTCGGCAACAAAGTAAGAATCTGTCGGCTCGGCGTCGATTCTGACGGCATCATCGGCTCCGATGGCCAGGGCCTTACGGATCTGGGGTTCGGTTTCAACCTGGCCTACATTCAGTACGGTGACAGTAGCTCCGAGGCTTTCTTTCAGCTCAACGGCACGGGCCAGCGCATAGTCGTCGTAGGGGCCGATGATATATTGAATACCGGTTTTGTTGAACTGTGTGTCTCCGTCCGTAAAGGAAATTTTGGAGGTTGTGTCCGGTACATTGGATATACAAACGAGTATTTTCATTGTATAATATGGTTATGTTTTGATTAATGCTGATATTTGCAACATCACTTGCAGAATAAAATTGTTATGCAAGCATAACATTACAAATGTAAGTGCCAACAAAATAGTATGCAAGCAGAACGTTTAAAATTTTTAGAAGAAGATTTGCGGGATAATCCTGACGATCCGTTCAACTATTACGCCCTTGCACTGGAGTATCTGAAGTCGGACAGAACCGTCGCAGCCAGGTATTTTGAAACACTGGAGAATCGTTTTCCAGATTATCTGCCCGCTTATTATCATGCAGCGGCTTTCTGTTTTGAAGCGGGCGACTGGGAGCGGGCTGACAGGCTGTACAGGGCTGGCATCGATCTGGCCGGAAAGACAGGACACACCAAAGCGCAGAGGGAATTACAGGGGGCGTATCAACTCTTCAAAGACGAGACCGATGAGTGATTACAGGGTTACCACGTTTAATTTTAACCGCGGATCCAGAAAAATATTACTGATCTACACCGGCGGAACCTTCGGGATGGTGTATGACAATCAGGTGAGAAGCCTTGTCCCTTTTGATTTCAGCCAGATTCTGGACAATCTGCCTGAAATACAGCGCCTGGAATTTCAGCTCAGTATCCTGGCCCTATCGGTGCCGATCGATTCCTCCAACGTTTCCACCGCCATCTGGACAGAGCTTGCGGGAATTATCAGCGACAGGTACGACGCCTATGATGGTTTTGTGATCCTGCACGGAACGGATACGATGGCTTACTCAGCCTCGGCGCTCAGTTTTCTGCTGGAAGACCTCAGCAAGCCGGTGATCTTTACCGGAGCACAGCTGCCCATAGGTGTGGTCCGTACCGATGCCAGAGAAAACCTGATCACGGCGCTGGAAATCGCCTCGTCCAACATAGACGGGCGCACGGTGGTGCCGGAGGTATCCATTTATTTTAACGGCAGGCTGATCAGAGGGAACCGAGCCAAGAAACAGGAAACCTCGCAGTTTGATGCTTTTAACTCGGAGAATTATCCCCATCTGGCAGAAGTGGGCGTAACAATTGACTTTAATCATCCTTATATTTTACCTTACCGGCCTGGTACGCGCCTGAAGGCTTATAGCAAAATGGACAACCGGGTGAATATCCTCAAACTCTTTCCGGGGATGAGCAGAGAAGTAGTTCATCATTTTCTGACCCTGCCGGGATTGCGGGGCGTGGTGATGGAAACTTTTGGAGCAGGGAATGCACCTTCCGGAGACTGGTTTCTGGACGAAGTGGAGGCGGCGATCAGCAAGGGCATTATTGTGCTGAATGTATCCCAGTGTACCGGGGGACGCGTAATGCAGGGTAAATACGAGACGAGCCGTGGGTTACAGCGTATCGGAGTGATATCCGGCAGGGACATGTCGGCTGAGGCCGCTATTACAAAAATGATGTTTTTGCTGGGGAATGTAGAAGATCCCGAAAAGATCAGAGCTTTGCTGGAGACCCCGCTGGCGGGAGAGATGGTCTGATTTTTTGCAGCATTAATTTTTTATTGCGCGATATTTTGATTTATTTTGCAACCTCGAAACAGAGAGGTGTCCGAGTGGTTGAAGGAGCTACCCTGGAAAGGTAGTATACGGGTAACCGTATCGAGAGTTCGAATCTCTTCCTCTCTGCAAGTTATTTAAAGGCCTGTAAGTCAATGACTTGCGGGCCTTTTTTAGTTTTGAATGAGTGAATGAAAGAATGATAGAGTGGCTTTTACAAAAGTGTTAAATTATAGAATAACGTCATTAAGATAATTTTTTGAAACAGGTATTTCTATATTTTTAATTACCAGATTTTTCTGATTAAACTTCTCTATTTTAGTTTTATTGACTACATAGGCTCTGTGAACCTGTATAAAAGAGCTTTCGGAAAGGTCTTCTGAAATTTGCCTGATGGTAGAACGGGATTTATATACTTTTTCATCCGTGTGAAACAAGAGATAATTTCCATCTGATTCGATAAAATTAATCTCATTAACGGGAAGTTCTACATTGTATTCTCCATCTTTAACCGTAAGTTTTGGGACGTGTTTTTTACCTGACTGCCGGATAGCAATTTCTATTGAAGTAACCAAATCTACGTTTTTAAACGGTTTAGTAAGATAAGAATAGGGAGTTGTCGCTACGGCTTTATTTATTATATCAACATTTTCGTAAGCTGTCAGGTAAATGAAGGGGATGGAGTACTTATCGTTGATTTGTTTTCCTAAACTTATCCCGTCTTGTTCTTTTTCTCCGAGATGGATGTCGAGAATGACGAGGTGGATACTTTCTTTTTTCAGGATTTCCAACGCTTCTTTAGCATTTTTGGCTTCAATAACCTTGTAATTATTTCCTATCAATGCTTTTTTAGAAAGCCTTCTGTTCAGAAAATCATCCTCTACCAATAAAATCACCTTCTGTTTCATATACGTAATTATTTAAAAAGAGAGGGTTAGTTCAAATCCGTTATCGCTTTTTGTTTTCACAATTCCGTCCAATTGGTCAATCAGCCCTTTAATGATTTCCTTGCCCAATCCTTTGGTGTTTGTCTTATTAAAATCAAACCCCATTCCGTTATCGGCATAGTACAAATGATATTGTGCAGAACTTTCGTCTTTGGAAATTTCGATATTGATAATGCCTATATTTTGTTTTTTGAAAGCGTGTTTCATGCTGTTGCTCACCAGTTCCGTAATAATGAAACCTAAGGGAAGTGCTTTTTCGATGGAGATGGTTTCGATCCCACATCTGACACTGAGATTGATTTGCTTTTTGTGGTTGTCATAAGAATCTTTTACCAATTCGGAAAGTTCGGTAATGTACCGGTTTAAATCCACATCGTTGACATTGTCTGGGACATTCAGTTTTTTGTGAAGCAACGCCATTGAGTGAATGCGGTTTTGGTTTCCCCGGATCAGTTCATCAATATTATTAAAATCGACCGATTCTTTCTGTATCTCCAGAATACTGATAACATGTTGCAGGTTATTTTTTACTCTGTGTTGCAGTTCGGATAAAAGCATTTGTTTTTGTTCTAAGGCTTTGGAAAGCTCAGCCAATTGTGCGCTGATGGTTTTGTTTTTTTTGTTGATTTGTCTGTTTTTACCGATGATCAATATTGTTGCAATAACAATCACCACGAGCAAACCGCTTATAAGAAGCATTTGCCGGTTTTTACTTTTTATAGTGGCTTCTTTTTTCTCATTTTGGTATTGTTCTTCCAATTTCTTGGTAGTTGATAATTCTGCTTCATGATGTAATTTTTCTTTATCGACATAAGCCAGTTGCAAATAGTGATAGGCAGAATCCATTATTCCTAATTCCTTATAGATCGCAGCTCTTCGTTTGCTTATGTAATATTTGTGATAAACAAACATATTTTTATAATAAGGCAAAGTTGAATCACTATACGTTAGGGCCTCTTTAAATTTCCCGGATTTTATATAGTTAGAGGCCACATTGTCATACATATTCGCAATAGTTTCAAAATTATTGGTCTTTTTCCAATAGGCTAAGCTTTTCAGGTAATAAGACGAAGATTCCGGGTATTTTCCGATTTGTGAATTTAAAAGCCCCATCACCACATAACCATCATTCAGGTCGTTTTCGTTGTTATATTTTTTAGCAAATGCAATTGCCTTTTTTGTATAGTAAAAAGCCGAATCTATACTTGCATATAAACCAAGCTTTTCAATACGTTTTCTTTGGTCTGATAATTCAGATTTTTTTTCAAATCCAAAATAACGATGCATCTGTGCATATCTGATGTATATGGTGCTGTATAAATCAGTAAACTGATGTTCTTCGCACATCTTTCTGGCTTCTTTCAAATATGGGTAAGCCAAATCAAGATTACGGGCTTTCTCGTAGTTCAAGGCAACATAGACTTTTGCACGGCAGGCAATCCGGCAGAGATTGTTCTTTTCAGCCTCTTTCAAAACCTCTAAAAAGATAGGTAAAGCTTTATTATGCTGATATTGTCTATCCTTCACTGAACCCTGTAATAAATGGACGGAGACTCTTTCTTCCAGATAGTTGCCGCTGTGGTATTTTTGGTTGAGAAGTTTGTAAAGACTATTTGCTTTTTTTTCTGCAGCATCAAGTTGGGTATAAGTAATCAGGCTGTCGATTTCTTTTATTTCCATGTTTAAAGCAGCATGCTGAGCCATTGCAAAATGACTCAAAAGGAAAAACAAAAATGTATATTTTGACAGCATGGAGTAAAAGTAAAGCTTCTTTGGTAAGGTGGCTAAAGAAAAACAATTTCGGGACAGGAAATTATGATTTATAGTTATTAACTGAAAACTGTTCTAAACTTAAAAAGACATGTTTTTTGAACGATAGAGAAAATAGAAATAATAATTGAAACAAAAAAGGAGTGTTCGGATTTTGAACACCCCCTTAAAAAATTAATCTTCCAGATTATAGTATTTTTTCACAGTGTTATAGTCGTTGTAATCAAGCGACGATTGTCTTGCTGAGGCTGATGATGGAACAAAAAGTATTTTTGCGCCATACCAGGTTAATGAACCCGACCCCTCTGTTCTATAGAATCGAACTTCCGTTTGTTCTCCAAATAATGTAAACAAAGCGAACTTTTGAGACCCTCCTCCAGCAATAAAAACATAGCCGGGGATTGCCGTCCATTCTTCATTAGCTGCATTAGGTGGGGAGACTTTCAAATACAAAAATATAGCGGAAGATTCTGCACGCTCGCGCGAAATAAAAGCCGGATTAAAGGTATAATTAATGTAATTTGATTTTCCGGTACCTTCCTTTAATGTAGCCTGGGCAGTGGATGAATAAACCAGCACTTCTGTATTGCCATTTGTTCCTGAGGGCCCTTTGTTTCCTTTCACTCCGGTTGACCCTTTAGCCCCCACAGAGCCCGTTGCTCCGGTTTCTCCCGTATTTCCTTTGGGCCCTGCAGGGCCGGCATCTCCTTCGCAGGCTGTAAACAGGATACTCATTATAAACAAATTAAGTATCCACAAAGAAATTATTTTTTTCATATTTAAATGCTTTTTATAATGTATCTAAACTTTATTACAGTTTGTCAATCTTCGAGATTGTAGAGCTCTTTTACCACATGGTAGTCACTATAATCTACATTAGCCTGACGAGCTCCTGCCGCTCTAGGTACTATTAAAATACTGGCGGCAGTGAATTTCAGGTTACCTGTTCCTTTTGTTCGGGTTATTCTGATGCGCGTAAGAGTACGGTTATCTTCAAAATGAATTCTCAAGGCAAAATTATGCCAGCCATTGCTTGCAACAGACCAAACATCTCCGGGCAAGACGTACCACACACCATTCTCCGCTAATAAATAGACATAGACTGCAGAATTTTCCACCAGTTCCGCAGGAAGATCACCACCGGACCACCACCACGAATACCCGGCGCCATTGGTTCCTGCAGTTATTTCGCCTCCATCCATTTTTTTTACAATAATATTAAAATTCCCTTTTGTTCCCGGGTCGCCCGGGTCTCCGATAGCCCCCTTATCTCCTTTAGGGCCGGCAGCTCCGGTGGCTCCTGTGGCACCGGTGTCTCCCTTGGGTCCTTCAGGTCCTATTTCTCCATCTTTACAAGAGACAAGCAAAACGCCTGCAAGAATTATACTTGAAAAAACAATTGATCTTATATTCATTTCCTTCCTTGATTAATTAATTATGTTCGATTCTATGATCAGGGAACCTAATCTTGCAGGTTATAATATTGTTTAATTTCTTCGTAATGATCATAGTTTACGATTCCTTGTCTGGCGCCGGCTGTTCCTGCTTTTATCACTACCAGCCGGCCGCTTTCAAAGGTCAGTGCCCCGGCTTCATTAGTTCTTGTATACCCGATATTCACTCCTCCATCTTCAGATCTGAGGTGAAATGACACTGCCAGGGTGTGTGTTCCTGTGGCTGTGATTATATCCCCGGGTATTCTGTACCACTCACTTCCAACCTTTAAGTATAAGAGAAGAAGATAATTTTCAACCTCTGAAAATTTAAGCATACTGACAGGTATAGCCGCCCCCACTGCACGATTTATACCGGCAGGTATGGTAGCCCCGCCTATATTCACGTAGTACACATTTGAAGTCCCGCTTGCTCCCTGAGCACCTGTATTTCCCGGGTCACCCTGAGGCCCCTGAGGCCCTTGAGCTCCTGTAGCTCCGGTATTGCCTTTGGCACCTTGAGGCCCCGGAGAGCCATCGTCTCCTTTGCATCCGGCAAACAAAAGACTTCCTACTAGAAGAATCTGAAAAAAAGAGGTCGCTTTCATTTATGAAATATATGTTTGTTAAATAGTCGTCCCTTAAAAAGTCGAATTTAGTTGAGGGATTACTTTATGGATGCTCAT
>VFQQ010000289.1_pt1 | contig 114406 bp, 88 predicted proteins | sample 3512341 | NCBI WGS metagenome assembly VFQQ01 (sample SAMN10412373, study PRJNA504923) | tailings metagenome | isolation source: Relicate 2 Philex TSF1 revegetated site | place: Philippines: Tuba, Benguet | collected 2017-08-29 | reverse complement strand
ATCCCACATCACACGACATGGCGCAAGTCCCGATCATGCGCCGAACGCGCACGAGCTCCGGCGGGGATCCGTATCAGTTGACCGGTTTTCCCGTGCGCTGCTAGTCTGCACCCTCTTCAGGGTGCGGACGCCGCGTCGTGCGTGTGACGCATGCGCCCGCGGGCGCGGACGAGAGAGGGATCGATCATGGCGACGACAGGTTGGGTGTCCCGGCTGCACCGGGCGGTGGTGGTGTGCGCGTCGATGCTCTGCGGCGCGAGCGCGTTCGCGCAGGTCAACGCCCAGCCGCCGATCCCGCTCCGCGACCTGCCCGTCGCGGACCTGAGCGGCGGGATCATCGCCTGGCTCGACGTGCCCGCGAACACCCGCGAGCCCCTCCAACTCACCATCCCCACCGAGCACCACAAGGACCTCACGCTCTTCGTCCAGCCGATCTCGATCCTCCACGAGACGCACGAGGTCCGCGAGTACACCTCCCTCACCGAGTACACCCTCCTCGACCCCGCCCCGGAGGTCACCTACTCGGGCAGCGTGCAGGGCCTGCCCGACGCGCGCGTCGCGCTCTCCATCCTCGCCGAGGGGCTCTTCATCACCGTCTTCATGCCCGACGGCTCGACCGTCTGGGTCCAGCCCCTCAGCGAGTTCCTCCCCGGCGCGCCCCAGGACATGCACGTCGTCTACGCCGGCGCGGACTCCTCCTGCGGCGGGATGTGCGGCGTCACCGACGACGACCGCCCCGCCCACCAGCAGGGCGGGTACGTCCCGCGCGCGCCCTGCGGCGGAACCTACTGCGAGGCGCTCGTCGCCTTCGACGCCGACTTCCCGTACTACCAGGCCCGCGGCAGCAACAGCGCCAACGTCCGCGACCGCATCGCGGCGATCACGAACGTCGTCAATCACCAGTACCAGCGCGACGTCCAGATCACCCACGCCGTCGGCACGATCCTCATCCGCCTCAACGCCGCCTCGGACCCGTACTCGTCCACCGACTCGCAGGTGCTCCTCGGGCAGATGCAGACCCACTGGAACGCGAACCACGCGGGCGTTGCACGCGACACGGCGCACCTCTTCACCGGACGCGCGATCTCCGACGGCCCCATCGGACGCGCGTTCGTCGGCGTCGTCTGCAACCTGCCGTCGGCCTACGGCTTCTCGCAGTCCGACTACTCGCCGACCTTCGCCTGCGTCACGAACCTCACGTCCCACGAACTCGGGCACAACTGGGATGCCGATCACTGCACATGCCCTGATTCCACGATGCACCCCGCCAACACGTGCGTCAACACCTTCCAGAACTCCGCCGCCCCCAACAGCATCACCGACATCAACGCCTACGAGGACAGCGTCTCGTGCCTCGACCCGCGCAGCGGCATCCCCGCCAACGACATGTGCACCAACGCCACGCGCATCACCCGCAACGGGCAGTGGACCGGCTCCAACGTCGGCGCCGCCACCGACGCCGGGCACACCGCCTGCGGCAGCCAGGGCGGGGGCGCCGGCGACGTCTGGTGGATCATCACCGCTCCCGCCACCAGCCCCATCACCCTCGACACCTGCGGGTCCAACTTCGACACCATCCTCAGCGTCTACACGGGCTGCCCGGGCACCGTCGCCAACCTCGTCGCCTGCAACGACGACATGGGCGCCGCCGCCTGCCCCGCCAACGCCAACGCCTCCAGCGTCACCTTCAACGCCACCCAGAACACCACGTACTACGTCCGCGTCGCCAGTTTCGGCACCATCCGCGGGAACATCGTCCTCAACGTCAACGCCACCCTCCCGCCGTCCGGCCCCAGTTCCGCCTGCATCACCGGCCAACTCGTCGGGCACGGCGACAACTTCGTCGGCACCCTCTACAACGCCTCCCCCAGCGGGCAGGCCACCTGCGGCTCGTCCAACAGCAACCCCGACGTCTGGTACGTCTTCGAGGCCCCCTGCAACGGCACGCTCGTCGTCGACACCTGCGGCTCCCACGACTGGAACGGCGTCACCGACACCGGCGTCGACACCGTCCTCTCCCTCCACTCCGCCTGCGTCGGCACCACCGCCAACCAGCTCGCCTGCAACGACGACGCCACCATCCCCGGCTGCACCCAGAACGGGCTCGCCCGCGATTCCCGCGTCTCCATCAGCGTCACCCGCGACCAGATCGTCCGCATCCGCGTCTCCCACTTCGGCGCCACGGGCCTCGGCAACGGCTTCTTCCGCCTCCGCGTCTCCTTCACCCAGTCACTCGAAGCGCCCATCGTCAACACCATCGCCGACGCCACCGTCAACTGCGGCTCGCCCTACAACTTCACCGCCTCCATCCTTTCCAACGTTTGCATGGGCCCTGTCACCTGGTCGCTCGTCGCCGGGCCCGCCGGCATGACCATCAACCCCTCCACCGGGCTTGTCTCCTGGCCCACCACCGTCGTCGGCACGCACCCGATCACCGTCCGCGCCACCAACAGCGCCGGCTCCGACGACGAATCCTGGTCCCTCACCGTCAACCGGCTCCTGCCCACCATCTCCTTCATCCCCAACGACACCGGCACCTGCGGCTCGCCCTACACAGGTCCGACGCCCGCCCTCACCAACCCGACCTGCTCGAACCCGGTGACGTGGTCCCTCGTCACCGGCCCATCGGGCATGACCATCAACAGCGGCACGGGCGTCGTCTCCTGGCCCACGCCCGTCCTCGGCACGCACACCATCAACATCCGCGCCACCAACTCCGCCGGCAACTCCACCCGCTCCTGGTCCCTCAGCGTCAACCCGACCACCCCCGTCATCACCCCCATCGCCAACGAGTTCATGGCCTGCGGGCCATACACCGGGCCCACCCCAACCCTCACCAATCCAACCTGCATGAACCCCATCTCCGCCTGGTCCCTCGTCAGCGGCCCCGCCGGCATGACCATCAACGCCAGCACCGGCGTCCTCTCCTGGCCCAGCCCCGTCGTCGGCGCGCACACCCTCACCATCCGCGCCACCAACGCCACCGGCTCGGGCGACCGCTCGTGGACGCTCAACGTCAACCGCATCGCCCCCGTCATCAACGCCATCTCGAACACGTCCATCGCCTGCGGGCCCTACACCGGGCCCACGCCCACCCTTGCCAACCCGGGCTGCATGAACCCGATCACGTCGTGGACCCTCGTCACAGGCCCCGCGGGCATGACCATCAACGCCGCCACCGGCGTCGTGTCCTGGCCCAGCCCCGTCGTCGGCACGCACCCCGTCACCATCCGGGCCGCCAACAGCGCGGGCTCGGGCGATCGGTCGTGGACCCTCACCATGAACCGCATCGCGCCGATCGTCGTCGACATCCCCAACACCTCGCACACCCTGCCCGCCCCCTACGTCGGCCCCACGCCCTCCCTCACCAACCCCGCCTGCATGAACCCGATCACCGCCTGGACGCTCGTCGGCGGCCCGCCGGGCATGACCATCAACGCCGCCACCGGCGTCGTCACCTGGCCATCCCCGATCGAGGGCGTCTTCTTCGTCACCATCCGCGCCACCAACTCCGCCGGCTTCGACGACGAGCCCTGGCGCATCGAGGTCCTCCCCGGCTCCACCTGCGACCCAGACGTGAACTGCGACGGCAACGTCGACCAGGACGACATCGCCTGCCTCTCCCAGGCCGTGGCCGGCGACTCGTCCTGCCTCTGCGTCGATCCCGACTTCAACGGCGACGGCAACGTCGATCAGGACGACGTCGACGCCCTCGCGCAGGTCATCGCCGGGGCGCCATGCCCGTAGCGCTACCCGGAAATTATTCGTAAATCACCTGAAAAGCAGTACTTGAGATATTCCCCGTGCGGGCGTCGGCGCAATCTGTGCGCTGCGCCTTCATGCGACTTGCACAGTAAAATTGCCCAAATTGTCATTATTCTCGGACCAGTATTCCTGCCGGGTGTGGTAGTCTCCGGTCGTCCGCGGCAGCGTCCGACGACCGCTCTGGTGCGGGAGTCCGAGAATTGGGTGTCTGGCGCGGCGTGTAGGGGGATCGATCATGGGTACGAACGGTTGGTTGTCCCGTTTCCGCGGGGCGGTGGTGGCGTGCGTGGCGTTGGCCGGGTGCGGGAGCGCGTTCGGGCAGTTCGCGGCCCAGCCGCCCATCCCGATCCGCGACATGCCCGTCGCGGACCTCACGGGCGGGCTGGTGGTCTGGCTCGACCTCCCCGGGAACACGCGCGAGGGGATGGTCCTCACCATCCCCACCGAGCACCACAAGGACCTCATCGTCCACCTGCAGCCCAACACCGTCCTCGCGGACAACTTCGAACTCCGCGCGTACACCTCGCTGACCGAGTACCACCTGGTCGAACGCCCCGAGGACGCCACGTACACCGGCTCGGTGCTCGGCGTCGAGGGCTCGCGCGTCGCCATGTCCATCCTGCCCGAGGGCCTCCTCGGCGCAATCTTCCTCCCCGACGGCTCGACGGTCTGGGTCCAGCCGCTCAGCGAGTACCTGCCCGGCGCGCCTGCGGAAATGCACGTCGTCTACTCGGGCGACGACTCGTCCTGCGGCGGGTTCTGCGACACCCCCATGAAGCCCCGCCCCGAGGGGCACGGGCAGGGCGGGTACGACCCGCGCGGCGCCTGCGGCGGAACCTACTGCGAGGCCCTCGTCGCCTGCGACGCCGACTTCCAGTACTACCAGGCCCGCGGCAGCAGCACCACCGCGACCACCAGCCGCATCGCCGCCATCATCAACGTCGTCAACCACCAGTACCAGCGCGACGTCGCGATCACCCACGCCGTGGGATCGATCCTGATCCGCACCACCGCCGGCGCGAACCCGTACACCTCCAACGACTCGGCCACACTCCTCGGGCAGATCCGCACCCACTGGAACGCGAACCACGCCGGGATCGTCCGCGACACGGTCCACCTCTTCACCGGGCGCGAGATCGACAGCAACGTCATCGGCCGTGCCTACGTCGGCGTCGTCTGCGACCTCGCGAACGCCTACGGCTTCTCGCAGTCCGACTTCTCCACGAACTTCTCCTGCGTCACCGACCTGACCGCCCACGAACTCGGGCACAACTGGGACGCCAACCACTGCACCTGCACGTCCTCCACCATGAACCCGTCGATCACGTGCACCAACACCTTCCAGAACTCCACCACCCCCAACAGCATCACCGACATCAACGCCTACGAGAACAGCGTCGCCTGCCTCACCGCCCGCTCCGGCGTGCCGGCCAACAACATGTGCACCTCCGCCACGCGCATCACCCGCAACGGCGTGTGGAACGGCTCGAACGTCGGCGCCACCACCGACGGCGGGAACGCCGGCTGCGGGAGCAACGGCGCGGGCACCGCCGACGTCTGGTGGGTCCTCACGCCCCCCGCCTCCGGCACCGTCACCATCGACACCTGCGGGTCCGACTTCGACACCATCCTCAGCGTCTACGACGACTGCCCCGGCGGCATCGACGACCTCATCGTCTGCAACGACGACATGAGCTCCACCGCCTGCCCCTCCAACGGGCTCAACTCACGCGTCACCTTCGCCGGCGTCCAGGGCAACACCTACTACGTCCGCGTCGCCAGCTTCGGCACCGTCCGCGGCAACATCGTCCTCAACGTCGACGCGCCCCTCCTGACCAACAACTCGCCCTGCTCGTTCGGCACCATCATCAACGACGGCAACAACTTCATCGGCTCCCTCTACAACGCCGTTCAGGACGGCGAGGCCACCTGCGGCTCTTCCAACACCAACCCCGACGTCTGGTACCGCTTCACCGCCCCCTGCAACGGCACCCTCGTCATCGACACCTGTGGCTCCCACGACTGGGCAGGCAATACCGACACCGGCGTCGACACCGTCGTCTCCCTCCACACCGCCTGCATCGGCGACACCACCAACCAGATCACCTGCAACGACGACTCGACCATCTCCGGCTGCCTCCAGACCGGCTCCACCCGCGACTCACGCGTGACGGCCGTCGTCACCCGCGGCGACGTTGTCCGCATCCGCGTCGCGCACTTCGGCACCACCGGCTTCAACAACGGCATGTTCCGCATCCGCGCGTTCTTCACCGAGTCGCTCGAAGTGCCGATCGTCAACGACATCCCCAACGCCTCGCACAGTTGCGGCTCGTCCTACACCGGGCCCACGCCCGTGCTCGAAGCCGCCGGGTGCATGTCCCCCGTCACCTGGTCCCTCATCAACGGTCCCGCGGGAATGACCATCAACGCCTCGACCGGCGTCGTGTCCTGGCCGAACCCCACGGTCGGTACGCCCCTTATCACCATCCGCGCCACGAACGCCGCCGGCTTCGATAACGAGGGCTGGATCCTCACCGTCGACCGGCTCCCGCCGGTCATCAACGCCATCGGCAACGCCTCCGCGACCTGCGGCTCGTCCTACACCGGCCCCACACCCACCCTCACCGATCCCGGGTGCATGAACCCGGTCACGGCGTGGTCGCTCGTCAGCGGCCCCGCGGGCATGTCCATCAACGCCGCCACCGGCGTGGTCTCCTGGCCCAACCCCGTCGTCGGCGGGCACCCCATCACTATCCGCGCCACGAACTCGGCCGGGCTCGACGACGAGGCCTGGACCCTCACCGTCAACCAGGCGGCCCCCGTCCTCAACGACATCCCCGACGCCTCCATCGCCTGCGGGCCCTACACCAGCCCCACCCCCACCTTCACCAACCCGGCCTGCATGGGACCGGCCCTCCTCTACCAACTCGCCGCCGGCGCGCCCGCCGGCATGACCATCAACCCCGCCACCGGCGTCGTCTCCTGGCCCAGCCCCGTCGTCGGGTCCTTCCCCATCACCATCCGCGTCACGACCGCCGTCGCCACCGACACCGAGTCGTGGACGCTCACCGTCACCCGCATCGCGCCGGTCATCGTCGCCATCCCCAACGGCACGCACAACCTCCCCGCACCCTACGTCGGCCCCACGCCCGCGCTCACCAACCCCGGGTGCATGAACCCGGTCTCCTACTCCCTCGTCACCTTCCCCGCGGGAATGACCATCAACAACAACACCGGCGTCGTCACGTGGGCCTCCCCGATCCTGGGGGTTCACAACATCGCCATCCGGGCGACAAACTCCGCCGGCTTCGACGATGAGGCCTGGCGCATCGAGATCGTCCAGGGCTCGCCCTGCGATCCCGACGTGAACTGCGACGGCAACGTCGACCAGGACGACGTCGCCTGCCTCTCCCAGGCCGTCGCGGGCAACCTGTCGTGCATCTGCATCGATCCCGACTTCAACGGCGACGGCAACGTCGACCAGGACGACATCGACGCCCTCGCCCAGGTCGTCGCCGGGGCCCCCTGCCCGTAACCACCACGCGTCGGATCGCGACCGACACCGCACCCATCCCCACCCACCCGCGGGCACCACGCCCGCGGGTGTTTCGTTTCCACCCCCGACCATACCCCGGCCATTCCGCGGGAACTGCGGTCGCATCTTTCCTTGACCAAACCTCCTTTCGCCGGTATCCCATGCAGGCAGTCGGGCGATCCCACGGAACCCACGCCGTGCAATCGCCGAACCTCATCCGGCGGCCTTTCGGGGCACGTCGGGTCAGGGTGTCGTCCTGGTTCGCGGACCTTCGTTCGATTCTCCGGAGCATTTCATGCACACGCGCGCACGCGGCACGGTCGGGTCGTCCTTTCTGACGGCGGCCATCCTCGCGGCGGCGGCGGGGCTCTGCACCCCCGCCCTCGCTCAGGTCCAGTGGAAATCGGGCAGCCCCGCCCCGCAGTTCGATCGCACCCGCATCATCGACACCCTCGCCGCCGAGTCCGCCAAGGGGCGACGCGTGCTCGTCCAACTCGACCGCCCGATCACCGACGCCGGGCGCGACGAACTCGACGCCCGGGGCGTCACCCTCCTCGCCCCCGTGGGCGACCTCGCCTTCTTCGCCAGCGTCCGCCCCGTCGCCGCCCGCGTCGCCGGGCACGCCTGGCTCACCGGCGTCACGCCCATCGACCCCGCGTGGAAGACCCACCGCGACATCCTCGCGGGCAACATCCCGTCCTGGGCCGTCCGCCGGGAGGGCAAGGACGAGATCGTCGCGGTTCACGTCGTCTTCCACGCCGACGCACCCGCCGGCGTCCTCGCGCCCCAACTGCTGAAGCGCCACAACGCCGACCTGATCGGCGTGATCGGCTCGATCAACGCCGTCGTCGCGCACGTGCCCAGGGCCGCCCTGGGCGCGCTGATCCTCGAAGACGACGTGCAGTGGGTCGAGCCCGTGCTCCCGCCCTTGCAGGAGATGAACGCCGAGAACCGCGTCCTGACGCAGGCCAACATCGCGCAGTCCATCCCCTACAGCCTCAACGGCGCGGGCGTCACCGTCTTCGTCTTCGACGGCGGGTCCGTCCGCGTCACGCACCAGGACTTCGGCGGACGCGCCTCCGTCATCGACGGCAGCGGGATGTCCAGCCACGCCACCCACTGCGCCGGCTCCGTCGGCGGCAGCGGCGCCGCCAGCGGCGGGAACAACCGCGGCATGGCCCCGGGCGTCACCATCCTCTCCGCCGGCGTCAACATCTCCGGCCAGTCCGGCTGGCTCTACTCCAACCCCGTCGACATCGAGGCCGACTACACCACCGCCCACGCCCTGGGCGCCCACCTCGCCACCAACTCCATCGGCACCAACGTCGCCTCCAACGGCTTCCCCTGCGACTGGCACGGCGACTACCACACCACCGACGCCGTCATCGACGCCATCGTCCGCGGCGATTCGGTCGTCACCGGTCAGCAGCCCTTCCGCGTCGTCTGGGCCGCCGGCAACGAACGCGGCAACGGCCGCTGCGGGACGTCCTACGGCACCATGGGCCCCCCCTCGGGCTCCAAGAACCACCTCTCCATCGGCTCGGTCAACTCCAACAGCGACCTCGTCTCCTCCTTCTCCAGTTGGGGGCCCACCGACGACGGGCGCATGAAGCCCGACTTCTCCGCCCCGGGCTGCCAGTCCGGCGGCGACGGCGGGGTCACCAGCACCACCAGCGCCAACGACTCCTCCTACGGCGCGTCCTGCGGCACGTCCATGGCCACGCCCACCGTCGCCGGCTGCGCCGCCCTCCTCCTCCAGGACTTCCGCGCCCAGTTCCCCTCCCTGGGCGACCCCCGCAACTCCACCCTCAAGGCCCTCTTCGCCCAGTCCGCCCAGGACCGCGGCAACCCGGGGCCCGACTACCAGTACGGCTACGGCTCCGTCCGCGTCCGCGACGCCATCGACCTCATGCGCACCGGCAACTTCCAGGAGGCCGAGGTCGCCCAGGGACAGGACCAGTACTACGAAGTCACCGTCCCCGCCGGCGCCGCCTCCCTCGTCATCACCATCGCCTGGGACGATCCGCCCGCAACCCCCAACGCCGTCCCAGCGCTCATCAACGACATCGACCTCGAGGTCTACGCGCCCGACAGCGGCCCGCGCGCCTTCCCCTGGACCCTCGACCCCGCCAACCCCGCCGAGAACGCCGTCCGCACCCAGCGCAACACCCGCGACAACCTCGAACAGGTCTTCGTCGACAACCCCACCCCGGGCGTCTGGAACGTCCGCGTCTCCGCGTTCAACGTCCCCATCGGGCCCCAGTCCTTCAGCATCGTCTCGTCCCACACGCTCGCCGGCGGGCAGCCCATCCCGACCATCTCGATGGTCGCCGCCGACCTCGTCTCGCTCGTGCCCCCGGGCACGCCCACGCCCGTCTCCGCCGACATCTTCATCCGCAACGACGAGATCGTCCCCGGCTCGCCCCGCGTCTGGTACCGCACCGCGCCGGGCGCGTCGTACACCGGCGTGCCCATGTCCCACGAGGGCGGCACGCGCTGGGTCGGCCTCCTCCCCGGCTTCGCCTGCGACGCCAGCGTCGAGTACTACTTCACCGCCGCCGGCGCCCTCGCCGGCACCGCCACCCTCCCCGCCGCCGCACCCGGGACCGCCTACGCCACCGGCGTCGGCGTCGTCGAAACCTACTACGCCTTCGACATGGAGTCCGACGACGGCTGGGTCGGCGGGCAGCCCGGCGACACCGCCACCACCGGCCAGTGGGGCCGCATGGACCCCGAGGGCACCGCCGCCCAGCCCGAGGACGACACCACCCCCGCGCCCGGCGTCGCCTGCTGGGTCACCGACGGGCGCGCGGGCTCGGGCGTCGGCACCTGGGACGTCGACGGCGGGTTCACCACCCTCCTCAGCGCACCCATCAACCTCGTCGGGCTCGAAGACGCCACCCTCACCTACTCACGCTGGTATAGCAACACCGCCGGCGCGTCCCCCAACGCCGACATCTTCCGCGTCCAGATCTCCAACAACGGCACCACCTGGCTCCCCGTCGAGACCATCGGCCCCTCCGGGCCCGGCACCAGCGGCGGGTGGTTCTTCCCCACCTTCCGCGTCGGCGACCTCCTGCCCAACCCCGGACCCAACGTCCGCCTCCGCTTCATCGCCGACGACGCCGAGCCGGGATCCATCGTCGAGGCCGCCATCGACGACCTCTTCGTCCGCATGCAGGTCTGCACGCCCCCCGCGTGCGATCCCGACCTCAACGGCGACGGCAACGTCGACCAGGACGACATCGCCTGCCTCGCCCAGATCGTCGCGGGCGATCCCTCCTGCTCCGACGCCGATCCCGACTTCAACCGCGACGGCAACGTCGACCAGGACGACATCGACGCGCTCTCCCAGGTCGTCGCCGGCTCTCCCTGCCCGTAAGTACGGGGCGGCATCCGCGATTCGGCATCCGTGCATCCAGTGAACACCCACGCCCCGGGCCCCGCGCCCGGGGCGTTTTTTCTCGCCACGAACGCCTCACCATGAATGCCCACGATGAGCGGCGCTCCGCCGCGAATCGTGGCGCTCATCCCCCAGTGCCCAACGCCCAATGCCTTCCTCCTCTGGGGCGGGGCCTTTCCAGGCCCCGGAATCACCGTCGTATGACCACGCGCCGCCCGTACGCTTCGCCATGCCCGCGCGCCGGCGCCTGCGCCTCACCCTCATCATCCTCGCGGCGTGCGCGCTGGGCGTCATGCTTCTCGCGGGCGCTGCCTGGCTCGCCGCCACGCGCGAGCCCGCCTGGTGGCCCGCCGCCGATCCCGGCGCGTACGCGAACGAACTCGGCGCCCAGTTCGAGAACGCCGTCGTGTCGCAGATGAGCCTCGCCCGCCCCGCCGCCCCCGGCCAGGCCCCGGGCGCGCCCTACCGCAGCGAGCCCTGGCGCGTCGCGCTCTCCGAGCGCGACCTCTCCGCCTGGGCCGCCACGCGCCTGCGGCCATGGCTCGAAACCAACGATCCGTCCTTCCGCTGGCCGTCGGGCGTGGGCACGCCGCGGGTGCACGTCGCCGACGGCGTGCTGCGCGTGGGCGTGCCGCTCGACGACGCGCGCGCGGTCCTCACGCTCGACTGCGAGGTGCGCGTGGACGACGCGGGCGATCTGCGCGTCCGCGTCCGCGACGCGGCGCTGGGGGCGCTCCCGCTCCCGGCCGACGCGGCCCTGACACGCCTGGGCGTGCTCCCGCCGGAGGTGTCGCGCATCCTCCGGGGCGAAGCGCCCCTGCCCGCGGCGACGCCGGTGGACGGCACGCGCGTCGTGCGCCTGCTCCGCGCCGAGGCGCGCGACGGCGCGCTGGAGATCGAGGCCCGCACCGAGGCGAAGCGCTAGCGGCGGCCCGGCTCCGCGCGGGCAACTACTTCGGGCGTCCGGTGGCGATGTCCTGCCCGCGGAGGTGGCGGGTCATGTCGCGCATCATCTGGGCGCCGCGGGCGCGCTGCGCGGGGTTCGCGTGGCTCCCCACGCGCGAGTTCATGAACGCCGCCACGCGACCGAGCGCCTCGGGCGGGGGCACGTTCCGCCCCTCGCGCAGCGCCTCGCGGTCCCGGGCCGCCTGGCGGCGCACCTCGTTGATGCGCTCGGCGTCCGACACGTCGCGGACCTGCCCCGTGACGGCCTCGAGCGTCTTGCTGATGTCGATGAACACGTTGTCGAGGTACTGCGCGCGATCCTCGGGCGTCAGGCGGTCGTAGCCCGCGGCGTGCTTGTCCCAGATGTCGATCATCAGGCGCGACGCGTTCTGCTCGATCTGGTCCCGGGCCGCCCCGGCGATGCCCGCGGCGAACGACGCCAGCATCATGCTGTCGCCCGCTTCCATGCTGCGCAGGCGCGTGACCAGTTGCCCCAGCAGCGCGAGGCGCTGCTCGACGGGGAGTTTGTTGAACTCGTCGGTGAGGAGCGTGTAGTTGAAGACCTCGTCGAGCGGGTCGCGCAGGTAGTCGGGCTGCGGGATCGGACGCAGCAGGAAGTAGAGCCCCAGCCCCAGCGCCAGCAGCGCCGCCCCGCCCACGCCCCCGACGTTCCGGATGGTGCGCTTCCGGTCCTCGTCGGTGCGGGTGCGGTCCGTCCACCAGCGGACGCAGGCGTCCCGCCCGTTGAGGAGCGCGGTGACAAGCCGCTCGTTGAGCCGGTGGAGCGTGCTCATCCGCCCAGCCCTCCCCCGAAGCGGATGGTGTCGATGACCAGGCGCGAGATGATCTCCTCGCCGAAGAAGGGCGCCTTGTCCGCGCGCCAATCGCCGTAGAACACGGCGTTGCGGTCCCAGCGTGCGTCGGTGGGGATGTCGGCGCGCCGGTTCACCTCGAAGCGCGGGTTGTGCCAGTCGTCGGCGTCCATCAGCACGGGCAGCGGCGGGTTGAAGTTCTCGTAGGCGCGGCTCACGCCCGCGTGCGGGTTGCGCACCGTCAGCACCTCGGCGGCGATCATCACGAACCCGGGCGTGTACTCGTAGCTCGTCCCGCTGACCTGCCAGAGGGGCTTGAAGTCGGTGGCGGCGTCGCCCCCGCTGCGGTCCGAGGGGCAGCGCCACGGATCGGGGCTGATCCAGTCGCCGTCGCCCCCCTCGCGGAAGGGGAGTGCGGCGGTGGTGTACTTGGCCATGACGTCGAGCAGGGAGACGTCGTTCTCGTTCGAGCCGTCGTTGAGCGGGCGCACGCGGGGGAGCAGGCCCTTGCTCTCCTGGTCCATGTAGAGTTGCAGGCTGACGCCGATGCCCTTGAGGTTCGCGAGGCACTTGGTGCGCCGCCCCGACTCGCGGGCGCGTCCGAACGCCGGGAGCGTGATGCTCACGAGCAGCACGATGATCGCGAGGACCACGAGCAGTTCGATGAGCGTGAACCCGCGCCGGGGGGTGGTGGAGAAGTACTTCACAGGGGGAGCCTCACACGGAATCCTTCGCTCGTCGCCTCGTCGACGATTCGGCGAGCGGCGGGGGTCTGGATGGATCGGATGGTCGGGGCGGCGTGGGCGAAGCGGGCGCGGAAGGCCTCGTCCTCGTCCTTGGCCTTCTCGATGCTCCTGGCGACGGAGACCAGGGCGGTCTTGAGTTGGCGGGCGCGGAGGATGGTGACGAGCAGCGCCCCGCCGAGGATGAGCGGCGGGCCGGCGGGGGCGGGGAGCAGCGGGGCGGCTTCGCGGAGCGCGCGGGTCAGCGGGTCGGTCGGCTCGGTGGCCTCCTGGAGCCAGGCGTCGAGGTGGGCCAGGGACTCGTCGAGTGCGGCGCGCCGGGCGCGGAGGTCGTCGACGGAGGCGACGGCCCGGGCGCGGGCGGGGTCGTCGGGCGGGAGGGAGGCGAGGATGGTTTCGCCCCGGCGGAGGGACTCGTCGATCCCGGCGCGGAGGGCGTGCGCCTGGTCGCGGAGGTGTTCGACCTCCGGCGTTCCGACGCAGCCCGAACTCGCACCGGCCAGCACCATGAGGCACACTCCGAGCAGTCCCCACCGGACGACCGACTGAACTCCGAACGCGAAACACATGTCCGCCCCCTTTCTTCGCGCGTGGGCCCGGGCGGTTACGTCTCCCGGGCGCGAGGCACGCGACGGGGGACCCTAGAGGCTGGGGGCGGCGATTCCAGGCGTGGGGGCGGAACGGACGCGAATGCGCGCGCAAACGCGGTCATTCCGCGCGACTTTTTGCGAGGACGAGCGCGCACAGGCGGTGGGTGAGGGCGTGCCCGGCGCGGTGGGCGTGGACGCGCGCGTGGAGCGGGCGGCCCAGCAGGGCGAGGTCGCCGATGAGGTCGAGGAGTTTGTGGCGGGCGGGTTCGTCGGGGAGGCGCCAGGCGTTGTCGATGGGCGAGCCGTCGTCGGCGATGACGAGCATGTCGCGCGGGGAGAGGTGGGTGAACAGGCCGGCGGCGCGGGCGGCGTGGGCCTCGGCGCGGAGGGAGAAGGTGCGGGCGGGGGCGATGTTGATGGCGTAGTCGTCGGGATCGCCGCGCCAGGCGGCGCGCTGGGGCGGGATGGGGGCGCCCGGGCCGTAGTCGAGGGAGTAGGTGTAGTCGATGGAATCGAAGGGTTCGGCGCGGATGAAGGCGTCGCCCGCGCGGACTTCGAGCGGCTCGCTGAGCGTGATCGGTGTGACGGCGGCGGCGGCGGGCGCGAGGTGGGGGCGGAGGGCGTGGACGAAGGGGAGGGCCGAGCCGTCGAGGATGGGGAGTTCCGGGCCGCCTTCGAGGGCGAGGGTGACGCCCCAGAGGTGGAGGCCTGCGCAGGCGGAGAGGGCGTGCTCGACGGTGGCGGCGGTGCGTGCGGGCGAGCCCGGCGCGGCGCCGGGGAGCGCGAGGGTGGTGTTGCGGATGGGGACGCCCGGCGGGAGGGCGGCCCAAGAGGTGTCGGCGGAGAGGAGCGCGGGGTGGATGTCGGCGAGATCGCCGACGCCGGGGCGGACGCGGAGGGTGGCGGCGGGGAGGAAGCGGAGGACGGCTGGCTTGGCGGAGAAGAGCCCGAGCCCGGCGAGGGCGTCGGTGGGCGCGGCGAGGGCGGCGGCGGGTGGCGCGGCGCGGGTCGCGGTAGGGGTCGCGGGCATGATCAGTGGTCGAGCGCGGAGCCGCGTTTGGCGAGGCGGCGCATGCCGACGAGGATGCGGCGCCATTCGCTGGCGGGGCCGGCGGGGGCGCCCATGTAGACGCCCCCGGCGGGGAGGTCGGAGACGACGCCGGCGGAGGCGGCGACCTTGGCGCGGTCGCCGATCTCGATGTTGTCGGCGACGCCGACCTTGCCGCCGAGCATGACCTGGTCGCCCAGGGTGACGCTGCCGGCGAGGGCGACGTGCCCGCAGAGGACGCAGTGGCGGCCGACGCGGCAGTTGTGCCCGATCTGGACGAGGTTGTCGATCTTGGTGCCCGCGCCGATGAGGGTGCTGCCGAAGGTGGCGCGGTCGATGCAGGCGTTGGCGCCGATCTCGACGTCGTCCTCGATGACGACGTTGCCGATCTGGGGGACCTTGGCGAGCCCCTCGGGGGTGGGGCGGTAGCCGAAGCCGTCGGCGCCGACGGTGACGCCCGGGTGGAAGATGCAGCGGCGGCCCACGATGCAGCGTTCGAGGATGCGCACGCCCGGGTGAAGCGTGGTGTGCGCGCCGACGGCGGCATCGACGCCGACGTAGACCTGGGCGACGAGGACGGCGTGCTCGGCGATGGATGCGCCCCGACGGACGACGCAGCAGGGGCCGACGCTGGCGGAGGGGTGGATGGTGGCGCCGGGCTCGACGACGGCGGCGGGGTGGACGCCCGGGAGCGCGGGCGTGGCGGGGGGCGCGAAGAAGGAGGCGGCGCGGATGGCGGCGAGGTCGGCGTCGGGGACGATGAGGAGCGGGCGGGGCGAGGCGGGGTTCGCGGGGTCGAAGTCGGGGATGAGGTCGGTGAGGGCGATGGAGCGCGAGATGAGGGCGGCGGAGGCGGCGGAGGCGGGCCAGCGCCGGGCGAAGCGGTGGTTGCGGATGAAGACGAGCGAGCCGGCGACGCCCTGGTCGAGGGAGTCGATGCGGGCGAGGGGGACGTCGGCGGGGCCCAGGAGCGTGGCGCCCAGACGCTGCGCGAGATCGCCGGAGAGGATGGGGGCGGGGGGGCTCACGGGGACTGGCGGCCTGCGGCGTAGTCGTTGTTCATGATGGTGACGAGGCGGTCGGTGAGGTCGAGGGCGGGCGTGGAGAAGAGGACGCTGCGGGCCTCGATGCGCCGGCGGTTCTCGGCGATGGGGGCGTTGGGGCGGGTGCGGACGTCGCGGTCGTCGGCGAGGATGAGGTCGATGCCCTCGCGCTGGGCGAGGGCGTCGACGGCGGCGATGACCTTGGTGTAGAGCGAGTTGATGAAGTCGCCCTGTTCGAGTTCGACGAGGCGCTTGTAGCCCTCCTGGCGGGCTTCGAGGAGGACGCGGTCCTCCTCGACCTCGCGGATCTTGTCGAGGCGGCGCTTGACGTCGCGGGGGTCGATGGTGTTCTGGAGTTCGTTCTGGCCCTGGCGGATCTTCTCGGCGAGTTCCTGCAAGGCGCGCTGGTAGCCCTCGCCCTTGGCGGTGAACTCGCGGTTGCGATCGCTGAACTCGGTGAGCCCCTCCATGAGGCGGGTGACGTCGACGAGGGCGATGATGGCCGGGCGGCGCGGGGAAGGGGTGGAGGAGACCTGGGCCTCGGAGACGAGGGCGCCGGCGAGGAGGACGGCCAGGGCGGCGAGGACGGCGAGGGTGGAGCAGGCGAGGGTCGTCGTGGAACGGGGCATGATGGACTCCGGGTGCGTGCCGGGGAGGGTATGGGGGGAGAAGGCATCGGGCGTTGGGCATTGGGCATTGGGTGTTGGGCTTTCGAGGTGCGGGAACCGGGGCGGGTGAGTGCGCGCGGAGTGCCGGGGCCTGGAAAGGCCCCGCCCCAGGGGAAGAAAGGAGATGTGGATTCGGTGCCGGGCTCGCGGCGGGCGTGCTGTTGAGATTTCAGATTTGAGATCTCAAATGCCCAATGCCTGCTGCCTGCTGCCTGATGCCTCGGCTTAGTTGAAGGGGAGGTCGAAGGTGAAGGTGAGGATGCGGGTGTCGTCGGTGTCTTGTTTGAGGATGGGGAAGCCGAAGTCGAAGGCGAGTGGGACGGCGCTGAGTTGTTCGACGTAGATGCGGACGCCGAAGCCGACGGAGACGCGGTACTTGTCGAAGGAGACGTCGGTGTCGACGGTGCCGGTGTCGATGAAGAGGACGCCGGCGACGAGGTCGGTGAGGAGGGGGCGGCGGAGTTCGGCGCCGGCGAAGAAGGAGAAGACGCCGCCGACGGTCTGGTCGGAGACGCCGCCGGTGTCGTTGCGGATGCCGGCGGGGGCGACGGCGCGGAAGCCGAAGCCGCGGAAGTTCTGTCCGCCGAGGTAGAGGCGTTCGTAGAAGGGGACGTCGTCCTGATCGGCGAAGATGTAGCCGGTGCGAGCGGTGAGTTGGAGGACGGTCTTGCGGGAGAGGGCGTCCTCGTCGAGTTTGAAGAAGCGGGAGTATTCGGCGGCGAGGCGCTGGTAGGAGTAGTCGCCGGCGTACTGGTAGAGCCCGACCTCGGCGTTGCTGCCGATGCTGGGGAAGGTGATGTTGTCGACGCTGGATCGGGAGAGGCGGACGCCGATGCTGGCGAGGGTGCTCCCGTCCTCGAAGTCGAAGTACTCGGTGGGGGCGTCGTCGCGGATGCTGCTGAGGGAGACGGTTTCGAGGACCATGGGGACGCTGACCTGCCAGCGGGAGCCGAAGCGGCGGCCGACGGAGGCGCGGACGCCGACGCGTCGTTCGGTGTACCCGCGGTAGAGGCGGTCGCGGAAGTAGGCGGCGGTGGAGGCGGAGTAGTCGGTGCCGAAGGCGGAGGGGTCGGAGAGGGAGACGGTGAAGATGCGGACGCGGGCGCCGGGGACGGCTTCGATGGTGAAGGTCTGGCCCCCGCCGTAGAACGCTTCGCCGGACCAGACCTCGCTCCAGGAGGTGGGGACGTCGGTGATGTCGAAGTTTCGTTGGGTGAGGGAGATGGTGCCGCTGACGGAGGCGTCGGAGGAGACGGCGGCGCCGAAGTTGAAGGAGCGGGTGTTGGTTTCCTTGACTTCGAAGAGGACGTCGCGGGCGTCGGGGTCGTCGTCGGTGCCCCGCTGGACGGCGGTGCGGACGGAGCCGGTCTCGAAGAGTCGGAGGCGTTCGATGCGTCTCCGGCTTTCGTCGAGTTCGGCGCGGTCGAGGGGGTCGCCCGGGCGGAGGGTGATCTGTTCGCGGATGACGTCGCCGCGGGTGGCGGTGTTCCCGCGGACCTCGACGAGCCCGGTGGTGAGTCGGCGGCCCTGGGTGACGACGAGGCGGACGTCGACGAGGGGCTGTCCCGGCTCGCGGAGGATCTCGGTGGTGACGCGGGCGTCGGCGTAGCCCAGGGACCAGAAGGCGCGGGTGATGGCCTCGGTGGAGCGGGTGATCTGGAGGTCGCTGTAGACGTCGCCGGCCTTGAGGGTGAGGAGTGCGGCGAGTTGTTCGGGGGGGAAGACGGGGTCTTCGCCGCGGGCCATGCGGAGTGCGACGTCGCGGAGGGTGTAGGCCTGGCCCTCGTCGATGATGAAGGTGACGATGGCCTCGCGCCCGTCGGCGGAGGGGGTGACGACGCGGTCGGCGCGGACGTCGAGGTACCCGCGGTCGCGGTAGTAGGCGATGAGGGCGGCGACGTCGGCGTCGAGGACGTCGGTGTCGACGCTGGCGCGCTCGCGGATGAGGTCGATGAGCCAGGCTTCGCGGGTCTTGATGGCGCCCTTGAGTTGGCGCGGGGTGAAGGCGGTGACGCCCTCGAAGCGGACGCTGGTGACGAGGATGCGTTCGCCCTCGCGGACGCGGAAGACGACGATGCCGCTCTCGTCGAGTTCGTCCTGGTCGATGGTGACGAGGGCGTTGAAGTAGCCTCGCCCGCGGTACATGGCCTCGATGCGCCGGGCGGCGCGTTCGAGTTGGGTGGGGTCGACGGGCGTGCCTTCGAGGGCGAGCCCCTTGACGAGTTCGTCGTCGGTGAAGACGCGGTTGCCGACGGCCTGGACGGCGGTGATCAAAGGCTGCAGCGAGACTTCGTAGACGACCTCGACCGAGCCGTCGGCGAGCGGGCGGGCGCGGACCTCGACCCGGCGGAACAGGCCGAGCCGGTTGAGGCGGGTGATGTCCTGGCGGACGAGTGCCGCGTCGAAGGGGACGCCCTCGGTCTGGCGGAGTTGGTTGCGCGCGAGGGACTCGTTCTGGGCCGAGAGCGGCGAGGCGGGCTCGTCCGCGCGCGTCGGGGGCACGCGGAACTCGACCCGGCGGACCGGGCGGCCCTGGAAGGCCTCGAGTTCGGGGGGGAGTTGGACGCCGGTCTGCGGCTGGGCGGCGTGCGTGCGGGCGTGGAGCGGGAGGCAGAGCGCCGAGGCCAGGGTCGCGGCGCGGAGACCATCCAGGAGCGCCCGGGGTGTGCGGCGGCGTGGGGGGTGGGCGGGCTGGGCGTGCCTGAACGGAGCGTTCACAGGGAGCGGACGATACCGCCCCCGAGGGGCCGGGACAAACCGACCCCCCGGAACCGACCGGGGAGTAGACTGGACGGGGGTGGGGAAGACGGGAGGGCGACGATGCGCTACGTGCTGCGACGGGTGCTGCTGGGGGTCGGGGCGGCGCTGCTCACCCTGGGCGTGGGGGTGTTCGTCATCGGGCAGCAGGCGCTCCACGTGATCGTGTCGTTCGGGGTCGAGGAGGAGAAGGCGCGGAACGCGGCGTTCGCGGCGTTCGGGGGCGGGGTGCTGATGGCGGCGTTCGGGGCGGGCGTGCTGGCGGCGGCGATGCCCGGGCACCGGGCGAAGTCGGCGTAACGGGGAGCCTTACGCGCTGCCGACGAGGGCGGCGTTGGTGGGGAAGCGCTGGAGGGCGGCGAGGAGTTGCTCGACCTGCTGGTGCGGGTGCATGGCGAGCAGGCGCCGGCGCAGGGCGGTCATGGTCTTGAGTTCCATCTCGGTGAGGAGTTTGTCTTCCTTGCGCGTGCCGCTCTCGGCGAGGTTGATCGCCGGGAAGAGGCGTCGCTCGGCGATGCGCCGGTCGAGGATGAGTTCCATGTTGCCCGAGCCCTTGAACTCCTCGAAGATGACCTGATCGGCGGCGGAGCCGGTGTCGACGAGGCAACTGGCGATGATGGTGAGGCTGCCGGCCTCCTCGGTGTTGCGGGCGGCGCCGAAGATCTGGCGCGGGACTTCGAGGGCCTTGCTGTCGAGCCCGCCGGTCATGGTGCGGCCGCTGCTGGCGTGGCGGCGGCTCTGGTTGAAGGCGCGCCCGAGGCGGGTGAGGGAGTCGAGCAGGACGACAACGTGCTTGCCCGCTTCGACCATGCGCTTGCAGCGTTCGAGGGTGGTGGTGGAGATTTCGATGTGGCGGTCGACGGTGTGGTCGTTGCTGCTGGCGATGACGCGGACGCGCGGGCGAGGCGGGGGTGCGGGGGGGGCGTCGGGCTCCGTCGGGGCGATTTCGCGGAAGGCGGCTTCGCCCCGTGCGAGGACCTCGCGGGCGAGGCGTTCGCTGTCGCCGCTGACGAAGGTGCGCCGGAAGTCGGTGACTTCCTCGGGGCGTTCGTCGACGAGGAGGACGACGACCTCGACGTCGGCGTGGTTGCGGAGGATGGCGGTGGCGATGTCCTTGAGGAGGGTGGTCTTGCCGGCCTTGGGGGGCGAGACGATCAGGCCTCGCTGCCCGCGCCCGATGGGGCAGAAGAGGTCGATGAGTCGGCAGGAGGGTGGGCAGCCGGGGTATTCGAGGGTGAGTCGCGGCTGGGGGTCGACGCTGGTGAGGTCTTCGAAGCGTTTGGCGTCGGGGGGGAAGGAGAGTGGCTGGGCGTCGACGTCGAGGGCGGCGGGGGGACGAGGCTGGTGGGCGCGTTGCTGGTTGGGCTGCGCGGGATGCGGACGGTTCGGTGGGCGCTGCTGGTGCAGGGAAGGGGAGCCGTTGTTCTGGGGGGAGGAGCCCTGGCCGGCGCCGGGGCCGCCCTGGCCGCTGCCGCCTGAGCCGCCGCCGCGGCCACGTCGGCGACGCCTGCGACGGCGACCGCCGCCCGCGCCGAACGCTGCACCGCCCCCCCCGCCACCCTGTCCGCCTTGCATGGGTCCGATTCCAGGTCGACGCGTCCCGCGGGGGCGCGTGATCGCGGGGCGACACCCCCGCGGCGGAGGCCGAGGGGGATGGGGCACACGCGAGGATGCAGGTCGTCAGGCCGCCGAGAACCCGGCACGAGGCCTGATAGCGGAACTATACCACAGGGCGCGGGCTTGGCGGGGCGGGGGCGTGTCAAATTCCCACAACGCGTCGTGGCCGCAGGAAAGGCCGAGGAGGCGTGTGGATGCGGGGTGTGGGTTGGGGGTCAGTCGAAGTCGCGGCCGGCGATGCCGTGGATGGTGGCGAGGGTGAAGCGAAGCGCGGGCGTTCGCACACTACACTGGGTGTTCGTGCCTGAGACCACCCCGCCAACCCCGCCTTCGCCAACGCCGTCTTCGGGCGGCTCGTCGCCAGGCAGGGGCGCGAAGGGGCACGTGGGCACGGTGGAGCGTGCGGGGTCGGGCGCTGCGGCGACTGGCGCTGCGGCGACTGGCCCTGTGCCAACGGGCGAGGTGTCCGGGGGTGGAGCGTCCGCGGGCGTGGCTGCGGGCGGCGGGCAGGTGGTGATCAAGGGCCTGCCGGTGTCGCCCGGGATCGTGGTGGGGAAGGTGCTGGTGGTGGACGACGAGATGCGTCGGGTGACGCGTCGGACGATCACGCGGGCGATGGTGGAGTCGGAGGTGGCGCGGTTCGAGGGGGCGGTGGGGGCGTCGATCGCGGAGATCCGGACGGTGCACGCGCGGGCCGAGCGGGAGATGGGGAAGGAAGCCGCGTCGATTTTTCTGTTCCACGTGGGGATGCTGCGCGACCCGTCGCTGATCGGGCCGATCAAGGAGATGATCGCGCGGGAACTGGTGACGGCGGACTACGCGGCTGGGCACATGCTGGCGGACCTGGCGGACCGGTTCCGGGCCACCGGCGACAGCGTGTTCGCGACGAAGGTGAACGACATCGATGATCTGGCGTCGCGGCTGTACAAGCATTTGTCGGGCGGGGCGCAGAGCCGTCTGACGGACGCGGACGAGGGGACGGTGGTGGTGGCGCGGGACCTGACGCCCTCGCAGACGGCGCTGTTCGATCGGCGGAAGATCCTCGGGTTCGCGACGGACCAGGGGGGGATGACGAGCCACACGGCGATCATCGCGAAGGCGCTGGAGATCCCGGCGGTGGTGGGGTGCAAGGCGCTGGTGAAGGCGGCGCGGGACGGGATGCCGGTGGTGCTGGACGGGGACGAGGGGGTGGTGGTCCTCGAGCCGGACGCGGCGACGCTGGAGAAGTACCGGCGGCTGACGGAGCAGCGGGCGCTGTACCGGGTGTCGCTGGCGGAACTGGCGGACCTGCCGAGCGTGACGACGGACGGGACGGCGATCGAGGTGCTGGGGAACATCGAGTTGCCGGAGGAGACGGAGAAGGTTCTGCAGCACGGCGGGGCGGGGGTGGGGCTGTACCGGACGGAGTACCTGTACCTGACGGGGACGCGCGAGCCGACGGAGGAGGACCACTACAAGGCGTACGCGCGGTGCGTGGAACTGTGCGCCGGGCGGAGCCTGACGATCCGGACGGTGGACCTGGGCGCGGACAAGTACACGCAGGCGATGGAGGAGATCCCCGAGCGGAATCCGTTCCTGGGGAACCGGAGCATCCGGTACTGCCTGCAGAACCCGGGGATGTTCCGGCGGCAGTTGCGGGCGATCCTGCGGGCGAGCGCGCTGGGCCCGCTGCGGGTGATGTTCCCGCTGATCTCGACGATCGCGGAGTTCCGCCAGGCGAAGTTCCTGGTGCACGAGGCGATGGAGGACCTGTCGGAGGAGGGCGTGGCGTTCGACCCCGGGGTGCGCCTGGGGATGATGGTGGAGGTGCCGAGCGCGGCGATCCAGGCGGAGGCCTTTGCGCGCGAGGCGGATTTCTTCTCGATCGGGACGAACGACCTGGTGCAGTACACGCTGGCGGTGGACCGGATCAACGAGCGGGTGGCGCACCTGTACACGCCGACGCACCCGGCGGTGCTGCGGCTGATCCGGGACGTGTCGCGGACGGCGCGGCGGCACAAGGTGCCGGTGTCGTGCTGCGGGGAGACGGCGGGGGACCTGGAGTTTGCGATGTTGCTGATCGGGCTGGGGTTGCGTACCCTGTCGGTGAGCAGCACGTCGATCCCGCCGCTGAAGCGGTTTGTGAGGTCGGTGAGCGTGCAGCAGTGCGAGCGGGCGGCGCGACAGGCGCTGGCGCTTGATTCAGCGGACCAGGTGGCGCGTTTGCTGCGTGACCGGGCCCGGACATTCGTTCCCGAGGCGTTCGACGGAAGGTCCGTCGAGTGAATCGGGAGAACAGATCATCGGCCCGCGCGATCGCGTCGGGCCGGACAGACTCGATCCCGGCCGTGTGCCGGGTGACCTGAGTGTGGGCGGAGCGTCTTGTGGGCGCTCCCGCACTCGCGCGGGGACCCGCGGCCCGCCGACGCCGGATGCGTCGGGGCGGCGCGAGGACCCAGCGGACGGGCGGAGCGCCCGTTCGCCGATCGAGCCCCGTTCGGCCAGGAACGACGACGACTCGCCGGGCCCGCGCCCGCCGCGTGCGGGTGTGCGAGCGCGCCCCGTCGAGGGCGCAGAAAGCGGGGGGCCGAAGTGCCCGAAACCAAGCAAGATTCCAAGCCAGATACCAAGATGCTGATCAACTACGTCCCGGGCGAGGAGTGCCGGGTGGCGATCGTGGAGGACGACAAGCTCGAGGAACTGCACGTCGAGCGGTTTGCGCAGGCGTCGCGTGTGGGGAACATCTACGCGGGCGTGGTGGTGAACGTGGAGCCGTCGATCCAGGCGGCGTTCATCGACTTTGGCGTGGGGGAGAACGGGTTTCTGCACGTGACGGACCTGCACCCGCGGTACTTCCCGGGTGAGGACGACGAGACGACGGAGCGTGTGGGGTTCAAGACGCCGCGCCGGGAGAGGCCGCCGATCCAGGCGGCGCTGCGCCGGGGCGACGAGGTGATCGTGCAGGTGCTGAAGGAGGGCGTGGGGACGAAGGGCCCCGCGGTGACGAGTTACCTGTCGATCCCCGGGCGGTTCCTGGTGATGATGCCGGGGATGGACAAGGTGGGGGTGTCGCGGAAGGTGGAGGACGAGGAGCAGCGCCGCGCGATGCGCGAGATCCTCGACCAGTTGGAGCTGCCCGACGGGTTCGGGTTCATCCTGCGGACCGCGGGGATGGACCGGACGAAGGCGGAACTGAAGCGTGACCTGGCGTACCTGCAGCGGCTGTGGAAGGACATGGAGAAGCGGGAGAAGGCGGGCCCGCACGGGAAGCCGCGGCTGCTGTACAGCGAGAGCGACCTGCTGGTGCGGGCGCTGCGTGACCTGCTGACGGCGGAGATCTCCGAGGTGGTGGTGGACCACGAAACGGCGCTGCGTCGGGCGGGGCGGTTCATGAAGATCGTGGCGCCGCGCGGGACGACGAAGCTGCTGCACGCGCCGGGGCCCACGCCGCTGTTCCACGCGTTCGGGATCGAGCAGCAGATCTCGCTGATCCACGCGCGGGAGGTGCCGCTGCCCAGCGGGGGGCGGCTGGTGATCGACCAGACGGAAGCGCTGGTGGCGATCGACGTGAACAGCGGGAAGAGCCGGGAGAGCCGGAACAGCGAGGACAACGCGTACCAGACGAACCTGGAGGCGGTGGACGAGATCTGCCGGCAGTTGCGTCTGCGCGACATGGGCGGGATCGTGATCAACGACCTGATCGACATGCGCGAGTCGCGGCACCGCAAGGACGTGGAGAACCGGTTCAAGGAGCGGCTGAAGCGGGACCGGGCGAAGTCGACGATCACGGGCATCTCGGAGTTCGGGATTCTCGAGATGACGCGTCAGCGGATGCGTCCGAGCCACGAGAGCGTGCACTTCACGGACTGCCCGACGTGCCGGGGTCGCGGGATGCTGCAGAAGCCCGACTCGGTGGCGTCGGACGCGCTGCGCGAGTTGTCGGCGGTGCTGGACGTGCAGCGGGTGCACAAGGTGGAGATGGTGGTGGCGCCGCGGGTGGCGGGCGAGTTGCTGTCGACCAAGCGGGCGCTGCTGGGGCGGATCGAGCGGGCGCACGGGAAGCACGTGGACGTGCGGGTGAGCGAGGCGACGGCGGTGGATCGCGTGACGTTCTACGCGTACGACGCGCAGGGGGCGGACATCGACCTGGGCAACCTGCCGATGCCCAGGAAGCCGCGCGACCTGCGCGAGTGGGTGGACCCCTCGCCCGCGGGCGACTGGGCGCTGACGGAAGAAGAGGCGGTCCCGCCGCTGGACGCGGAGGTCGATGCGGAGGTGGACGGCGAGGCCGGGCATCCGATCGAGTTCGACGTGCCCGACGAGCCCGGGGCCGGGGAATCTGAGGCTGGCGAAGGCGGCGGCGAGGGCGGTGGTCGTCGTCGCCGGCGTCGTCGGCGCGGTCGTGGCGGTCGTGGCGGAGGGGGGGGCGGAGGCGGTGGCGAGGGTGGCGAGTCGCGCCCCGAGCCGCGGACGCGGGTGGAGGGCGTGGCGCCGGGCGCGCCGGGCGAGGAGCCCGCCGGCGCGATGACGCCCGGCGAGGGACGTGCCGAGGGCGAAGGCGGCGGACGCCGTCGGCGTCGGCGGCGTGGGCGTGGGCGTGGGCGTGGCGGCGCCGGAGGCGGCGAGGGCGGGGGCGAGATGGCCCCGGGCGCGGCCCGCACGGGCGAGGGCGGTCGCGGGGAGCGACCCGAACGATCGGATCGCGTGCCGGCGCGGCGTGACGTCTCGGTGGCGACGGGCGGGGAGTGGGGCGACGACGGCGAGCCGCTCGCGCCCGCGGAAGGTCCGTCGGATCAGGAGATGGTTGATCGTGAGCCGGCGGCGGGCGCCGTGTTGAACGGCGAGCCGGCGCCGGCGGGGACGATGGACGAGCGCGCCCCGATGGTGCGCGATGGCGAGGCGGGCGATGACGCGGATGAAGAGGACGTCGACGCTCCCGAGCGGGGCGCGGGCGAGCCGCCCGCACGCGAGGGCGCGCCGACGGGTGATGGTGGAGAAGGCGGCGAGGGCGGCGGGCGTCGTCGGCGGCGTCGGCGCCGGCGTGGGCGTGGCGGTCGCGGCGGCGGTGAAGGTGGACAGTCGCAGGGTGAGAGCCGCCAGCCGGACCAGCCCAAGCAACTGAACCAGCCGAGGCCACAGGGCCAGCCGAGACCTCAGGGCGAGGGCAGGCCTCAGGGCGAGCGCAGGCCTGCGGGGGATGGCGGTCGTGGCCAGAGGCCGTCGCGGCCGGCGGTGAGCGCGGAGCGTGAGGTGAAGCCGCCTCCTGCGCCGGCGAAGGCGCCGCCTCCGGCGACGCCGGCGGCGCCGAAGGTGCGGACGCTGTACGGCGCGGTGCGGCGGAAGTTGACGCCGGCGGAGTTGAACAAGCGGCCCAAGCCGGAGTGAGCGCGGGCGTGATCGGGGCGCGATGAGCGCGTCGGGTGCGCGGGCGGGCATGGCGCGCGCGTGGAGGCGTGGTCAGGGCGCCGGGTGCTCGGGCTTGTCGCCCCGGAGGACGCGCCAGAGGTCCTTGACGACCCAACTCATGTTGACGTGGGCGGCGGCGGTGGCGGCGGCGAGGTGCGGGTACAGCACGGCGTTGGGCAGGTTCAGGAGCGGGTAGTCCGGGCCGAAGGGCTCGGGGTCGTGCACGTCGAGGAGCGCCCTGGCGCCGGGGTGCGTGCGGAGGAAGGCGGCGAGCGACGGGGCGTCGATGATGAGCCCCCGGCTCGTGTTCACGAGGATCGCGCTGGGGCGGACGTGGGCGAGGAACGCGTCGTTCACGAGCCCGTGGTTGGCGGGGCGCGAGTCGACGTGGATGGTGAGGATGTCGGCACGCCGGAGGAGTTCGTCGAGGGCGACGGGGACGGCGCCCTGGCGCCGGGTCGCGGGGATGCGGGCCAGGTCGTGGTACAGGACCTCCATCCCGAAGCCCGCGCCGATGCGCGCGATGCGCTGGCCCACGCGCCCGAGCCCGAGCACGCCCAGCACGAGTTCGCTGAACTGCGTGGGCGCTTCGTGCGACCGGCGGAGCGTGTTCCACTCGTCCTGCGAGACGCAGTGGCGCAGCGGGGTGCGCGGGCGCAGGGCGTCGGCGAGGAGGGCGAAGACGTACTCGGCGACGGCGACGGAGTTCGCGTCGGGGGTGTGGACGACCTCGACGCCCCGACGCCGGCAGGCGGCGACGTCGATGCGATCGAGCCCGACGCCCGCGCGGGCGACGCAGCGCAGGCGCGGGGCCCGCGCGAGCAGCGCCGCGTCGACGCGGGTGTAGGTGCGCACCACGAGCCCCTCGGCCCGGGCGAGGAGGTCCGGGAAGCGTGGGTCGGTGGTCGGGCAGGGCGCGAGGTCGCAGGTCTCGCGCAGCCAGGCGGCGGCGGCGGGATCAAGGTCCTCGGTCTGCACGACGAACGGTCGCGCGACGTCCGGGGTGGGGGCGGGCGGTGGCGTGTGGGGCACGGGCGATTGTTGACGCGTGCGACGCGCCGAGCGCGTGCTAGCGAGGCTCCTGCTCGCGCTTCTGGGCGGCGGCGCGGGCCTCGGCCTCCATGTCGTTCAGCATGCCCTGGTAGCGCTCGCGGAGTTCCTCGGGGAGCAGGCGGAGGAACTCCTGCCCGGCGGCGCGCCCGGCGTCGAAGTCGCCCAAGGCGTAGTGGATCCGCGCCTGCGTGATGTGCGTGCCGGGCGAGGTCGCGTCGCTGAGCGCGAGGGCGGCCTTGGCGACGTCCTGCAGGAGCGCGCGGTCCATGCGGGCGGGCGGGTTGTCCATCGTGAAGTACGGCATCGCGACGCCCATGACCGTCTGGATGTCCTTGGCGGCGATGCCCTCGTTGAGCAGTGCGCGACCCAGGGCGAAGGCGTGGTCGAAATGCCCGGCCTGAAGAACGGCGGCGTAGCGGGACTGCTTCATCGTGCCCGCCATGCGCGGGTGGGCCTTGGAGACGTCCTCCCATGCGCGGTCGCCGTCGGCCACGCCCTTGGCGTACGCCTGGAGCGAGTTCACGACGGCGTCGCGGGCGGCCTTGATGCGGTCGGGGCCCTTGGCGACGTCCCACGTGCCGGCGACGAGTTCGTCGAGCACCATGTCCATCTGCGCGGGGTGTCCGATCCAGGCGATGGTGCCCTCGCGGTCGACGATGAAGGCGGAGGGGATGCCGTTGCGGCCGGCGGCCTGCATCCAGTGGACGTCCATGAACTTGCCCGGGCCGTCGTACGCGACGGGGTAGCCCATGCGGTCGCCCTGCTTGGTGACGAAGTCGCGGACCTGGGTGATGGTCTCGCTGGTGTACTCCTGCTCTTCCCAGATGTTGACGCCGATGATGGTGACGCCCTGGTCCTTGAACTCTTTCTGGAGTTTGGTGAGGTGGGGAATGCCGGCGATGCACGGGCCGCACCAGGTGGCCCAGAACTCGACGACCCAGATCTTCCCGTGGCGGAGGTCGGTGACCTCGGGGCCCTGGATGAAGGAGTCGACGCGGAAGGGCGGGGCGGGGTCGCCGGCCTTGAGCGTGAGCGCGGGCTTGGGCTCGGGCGGGGCCTGCTCGCCGGCCTGGATGGGGGCCTGCTGGGCGAATGTGGGGGAGAGGGTGAGCGTGAGAGCGGCGAGGAGGAGAGTGCGCATGAAGGAAGGATAGTGGTGTTCGGGGGTCGGGCACTGGGCATTGGGACTGAAGGCGTGGAAGGGTGGGAAGCGGGGCCTTGAAAGGCCCCGCCCCAGAGCAGAAGGCACCGGGATCGGCATTCGGGATTCGGCATTGGGCATTCGGGGGGGTGGGGGTGCGACGAAACAGCGAGGGGCGAAAGCCGAAAGGCGTGTGTGTGGGGGGCGGCATCGGCCCGCGGCCGAGCGTCTCGTATGCTGGCGCGCGGAGATTCACCATGCGAACCACGTGGGCGGCGGTCGGGTGGGTGAGCCTGGGGGCGGGCGTGTGGGGCGGGGTGGCGATGGGGCAGGAGTTGCCCGAGCCGCCCGAATCGCCCGAGGTGGCGTGGGTGCGGGCGAACGCCCACGGCGTGCGCACCGCGGAGCCGGGCACGACTCCCACGCCGTTGGACGACCTCGCGGTGCTCAAGGACCTCATCGGCGACGCGCGGATCGTGGGGCTCGGGGAGAGCACGCACGGCACGCGCGAGCACTTCCAGATGAAGCATCGCGTGCTGGAGTATCTCGCGAGTGAGATGGGGTTCACGATCTTCTCGATCGAGGCGAGCGCGCCGGAGAGTTTCGCGGTCGACGGGTTCGTGACGCGGGGTGAGGGTGACGCCGCCCGGCTGGTGGGGGGGATGCTGTTCTGGACGTGGAATACGGAGGAAGTGCTGGCGATGGTCCGGTGGATGCGGGCGTTCAACGCGCGCGAGGGCGAGGCCGGGAGCGGGAAGCGTGTCGCGTTCACGGGGTTCGACATGCAGAGCCCCGGGCTGCCGCTGAAGATCCTGCGCGAGACGCTGGGGCCCGATGATCCGCTGGCGGAGGACCTGGAGCGTCTGCGGGGGCTGGCGCGGAGCGTGTCGCAGGGGCCGATGGGCGGGTCGGCGCCGTTCGGGGCGGCGACGGGCGAGTTCCCCGCGCGTCACGCGGCGGGCAAGCGCGTGCGGTTCTCGGGGTGGATCCGGACGGCGGACCTGACGGGGCGGGCGGCGCTGTGGTGGCGGGCGGACGTGGCGGGCGGGCAGGTGGGCGCGTTCGACAACATGATGGACCGCGCGCCGACGGGGACGACGGCGTGGCGCGAGTTCGCGATCGAACTCGACGTGCCCGCGGAGACCGTCGGCATCAACTTCGGGATGATCCTGACCGGCGAGGGGCGGGCGTGGTTCGACGACCTGCGCGTGGAGATCGACGGCCAGGCGTGGCGGGGCGAGGGGTTCGACTTCGCGTTCGACGGGCCCGCGCTCACGGGCTTCGGCGCGGGACTGGCCCGGAACTACGAGGCAGTGATTGATCCAGGCGTGGGGCACGGTGCGCCGGGGAGCTTGCGCCTGGCGAGCGTGGGCGAGGGTGGTGGCGTGACGCCCGCGGAGTGCGAGGCGGCGGCGGCGCGGTTCCTGGATGACCTGAAGCGCGACGACGAGCGGCTGGCGAATCGCGGGCTGACGGTCGAGGCGCGGGCGTGGCTGCGGTTCAACGCGAACCTGGTGCGCCAGTGGGCGGGGATGTACGGCTCGCCCAACGGGTACGCGGCGCGCGACGCGGCGATGGCCGAGAACGTGCGGTGGATCCTCGGGGCGGACCCGGAGGCGAAGATCGTGCTGTGGGCGCACAACGCGCACGTGTCGGCCACGCCGCCGAACATGGGGTGGCACCTGCGCCAGTGGTACGGGGATGACTACGTGAGCGTCGGGTTCGCGACGGCGCGCGGGTCGTACACGGCGATCCGGCGGGGCGAGGGGCTGCGGAGCGACAACGCGCTGCAGGAGCCGCCCGCGGGCTCGGTGGAGGCGCTGCTCGACGAGGCGGCGCCGGCGAATGCGGTGATCGATCTGCGCCCCGCACGCCGGGACGACGGCGCGGGCACGCGCTGGGTGCGCGAGGCGCGGGCATTCCGCTTCGTGGGGGCGCTGGCGATGGAGGAGCAGTTCGGGCCCAGCGTGCTGGGCGACTCGTTCGATCTGCTCGTGTGGACGCGCGAGACGACGGCGGCGAGGCAGTTGCCCGGGGCGCGGGCACCGGGGGTAGAGCCGTAGGAAGAAGGCATCGGGGATTGGGCATTGGGATTGAAGCAGTGGAAGGATGGGAAGCGGGGCCTGGAAAGGCCCCGCCCCAGGGCAGAAGGCAGAAGGCAGAAGGCACCGAGGAACGCATTCGGCATTCGGGGAAGACGCGTGGGTACGCGCTTATGCCGGATGCGCCGCGGCGTGCTCGGCGACGTCGATGGCGCGGGCGAGGGCCGCGGCCTTGTTGACGGTTTCCTGGTACTCGGCGGCGGGGTCGGAGTCGGCAACGATGCCGCCCGAGGCCTGGAGGTGGTAGGTCCAGCCGCGGGGCGTGTGTGCGTTGAGCGGCGCGACGATGGTGCGGAGGGTGAGGGCGATGTCCATCTGCCCGTCGAGCCCGACGCAGCCGAGCCCACCGCCGTAGGGCCCGCGCCGGATGGGCTCGAGTTCGTCGATGATCTGCATGGCGCGGACCTTGGGGGCGCCGCTGATGGTGCCGACGGGGAGCGCGGCGGCGAGGGCGTCCCAGCAGTCGAGCCCGTCGCGGAGCACGCCGGTGACGGTGGAACTGATGTGCATGACGTGGCTGTAGCGTTCGATGTCCATGACGCGCGGGAGGGCGATGGTGCCCGGCTCGGCGACGCGCCCGACGTCGTTGCGCCCGAGGTCGACGAGCATGATGTGCTCGGCGCGTTCCTTGGGGTCGGCGAGGAGGTCGCGTTCGAGGGCCTGGTCTTCGGCGATCGTGCGCCCGCGCCGGCGCGTGCCCGCGAGCGGGCGGTTGGTCACGAGCGAGCGCCCGGTGGCGGGGTCGGCCTCGACGCGGCAGAGGATCTCGGGGCTGCTGGCGACGAGGATGCACCCGCGGGCCTGGAGGTAGACCATGTAGGGCGAGGGGTTGACGGTGCGGAGCACGCGGTACACGTCGAAGGGGTCGGCGGGGCTGACGCGCTCGAAGCGCTGCCCGAGGACGACCTGGAAAACGTCGCCCGCGCGGATGTAGTCGAGCGCGCGGGCGAGCATGGCGGCGTGATCCTCGCGCGTCATGCCGCCCGGCAGGGGCGTTGGGGGCGCGGCGGGGGGTAGTTCGGCGGCGCGGAGGGGCTCGCTGTGCCGATCGAGCAGCGCGAGGCGCTCGCGCACGCGCGCGAGGGCGGCGTCGTAGGCCGCGGCGGGGTCGGTGGTGGGGGAAACCTCGGCGAGTTCGACGACGTGCACGCACTTGGCGACGTGATCGAAGACGACCACGCCGTCGTAGTACGCGAAGTCGACGTCGGGGAGCGCGCGGTCGTCGCGCGGGGCGTTGGCGAAGGGGAGTTTGTCGGGCTCGGCGTACCGGACGCTGTCGTACGCGGCGTAGCCCACCAGCCCGCCCAGGAAGCACGCGGGCGCGCCGGGCGTGCGGGCGAGACGCCGGGCACGCGCGAAGGCGCGGAGAATCGTGAAGGGATCGGCGGGTTCGGTTGTGGGCGCGGCGTTCGTCGCGACGAGGGCCGGATCGGGCGGCTCGACGTGGACGTGTCCCTCGCGCGCGAGGAAGATGGTGCGCGGGCGCGCGCCGAGGATGGAGTAGCGCCCCTGGCGCTCGCCGCCTTCGACGGATTCGAGGAGGAACGAGGGCGCGTCGCGCTGGTCGGGCGCGACGAGCCGTCGGTACGCGACGACGGGCGTCAGATGGTCGGCCAGGAGCGTGACGACGACGGGCACGCAGACGATCGGCGCGGCGTGGGGCTCGCCCCGCGCGCGACGCACGATCTCGATGAACTCGGCACGCCCCGGCGTCGGCATGGCGGAGGGTAGGGCAAATGGACAAATCGCACAGGGGCAGAAATGGAAGTGCAGAGTGGCAGAGTTGCGAAGTGGCAGAGTGGCAGGACACTCATTCACTTGACCACTCGACCACTTCTGCGCCGCGCGTTCGCCCTTCGGCTATTTGCTCTTGCTGGCCCGCCACGCCTCGATGACCGCGCGTTCGCGGTCGCGCGTCAGGCCTGTGCGGAGGGCGGCGGGGTCGGGCATGTTCGGCGGCTCGCGTCCTTCGGCGCGGGCGGCCTCCTGCATCTCGCGGGTCACGCGGGTGCGGCGTTCGACCTCGCCAGGCCACCAGCGCAGGATCTCCTCGCAGGTTTCCTGGGCCGGTCGTGTGCGCAATCCGGCGGCGACGGCCCTGGCGTTGCTCCGCTGGTGGAAGCCCGCGTACTCACCCTCGGGCGGGATCCAGATCGGCAGTTGTCCGCCGGGCCCGACGCCCTGCGTCCGCAGGAAGTCCGAGGGCATCCAGACGTGCGTCGCGGGTTCGCGCTGCACGGCCTGCGTCGCCTTGGCGCACGCGCCGAGCAGGGCGCCCCACGACGTTCCGCCGGCGGGCCCGGTGACGTTCATCACGCCGGTGGTGCGCTTCTCGATGGAATCGAGGATGAACGCGGCGAGGTCGCGGACGTCGATGAACTGCACGGGGTCGGCCTCGGTGCCGGGCGCGATCATCTCGCCGCCCTGCCAGGTGCGGACGGGCCAGTAGGTGAAGCGGTCGGTGTCGTCGCGCACGCCGACGATGTACCCCGGGCGGAGGTTGAGGACGCGTCCGGGCATGGCGGCTTCGGCGGCCTGCTCGCAGAGGGCCTTGAGCGGGCCGTAGTTCTCGAACTGCGCGCCCATGGTTTCGACGGTCGGGTCGGTCATCGTTCCCAGCGGGGCGGCTTCGTCCATGCCGGGGTTTTCGTTCGAGGCGTAGACCGAGAGCGTGGAGATGAAGACGTACATCCCGGCGGCGGGGGCGAGGAGTTCGGCGGAGGCCTTGACGATGCGCGGGACGAAGCCGCTGGTGTCGATGACGGCGTCCCAGCGCGAGCCGTCGGCGATGGCCTGGGCGAGTTGCGAGAGTCCCTTGGGGCCTTCGGGCTTGGGGTCCTCGGCGTGCTTCTCGGGATCGCGGTTGCCGTAGAGGCGGGTGGCCTTTTCGGGCGTGGTGCCCTTGGCGATTTCGCGTCTGCCGCGGTTGAAGAGGGTGAGGTCGTGCCCGCGGCGTTGGGCGTCGTCGACGATGGCCGGGCCCAGGAAGCCCGTGCCCCCGAGCACGAGGATGCGCAGCGGCGCGCCGCGCCGAGCGTGGGGGGCGAAGGGCCGCGCCAGGAGCAGGGGCGTGGCGGCGAGGGCGGCGGAGGTGGCGAGGGAGGTGCGGAGGAACTCGCGGCGGGTGTGGAGCACGGGGCAACTCTGGGGGCGGAGCGCCAGCGCAGGCCCGGACGCCGCCCCGCCCGGTCTGCACGAGGATGCGCGGGCGGGGGAGGCCCGTCACAGATTCCCGTGGCTTCCGCACGATACCGGGGCGTGACGCCGCTCGCCGGGACGGGGACGGCGGGACCGAACGTACCCTCGGGCATGACCTTCTCGCGTGTGGCCTTGGGCGGGGTCGTGCTGGGCATGTTCGTCGTGGTCGGGCCGACGCCCGGGCTTGCGCAGCCGGGCGGGGCGGGCGGCGGGCATGGTGGTGGCCAGCCCGCGGCGTGGGCGAACGAGCTGGTGCAGGTGCGTCTGGGGCGCCGGGTCGACCAGGTGCGCCTGCGGGCAGGGGTGTGCGAGGAACTGGTGCTCGTGCAGGACGCGGCGTCGTACCGCGAGGCGATTGCGCGCTGGACGCCCGAGCGGCGCTTCCCGGTGCTGATCGACGACGGCTCGCTGGAGACGCGCGAACTGATCGCGTGCTTCGCGCGGGGCTTCCGCCCGGCGCGGGTGGTGCGATGGCGGGCGCCGGGCGTGGCGGGCGATGGCTACGACCGCGATTCGTTCGCGCGATCGAGCGTGGACGACCTGACGGGCGTCATCGCGCGGGCGTGGGGCGTGCCGGCGGGTGGTGACGCGGGTGCGGCGGAGGACGCGCTGATCGCGCGATGGCGCGAAGTGGGGCACGTGCCGCCGGGCGTCGTGCTCATGGGCTTCGACGACCCGGCATGGACGGCGGGGGTGGCGCTGGCGGCGGGGCACGGGCAGGTGCCGTCGTTCCTCGCGGCCCGCCAGGGCGTCGACACGACCATCGGCGCGCCCGAGACGGTCCACATGCTCCGCGCGACCGAACGCGCGGCGGAGGCGAGCGGGTTCTCGTGGCGCGGGCTGGGCGACGACCTCGACGCCATCACCATCGCGATGAACACGCCCAACCGCTACGACGCGGGCAAGGAACTGCTCGCGATGAGCGACCGCCTGGGGCGGCACGGCGAGCCCGCGCAGCCGGGCGCGCGCTGGGCGTGGGCGGGTCAGGTCTTCGGGAGCCCGGCGCGGGCGGCGTACAGCGCGATGTGCGCGCTGTTCCTGCAACCCGGCGACGCGTGGCTCTTCGACGGCTATCCGAACGAGGCGCCCTTCGACCGCTTCGACGCGACCCAGGCGGGGGCGATCCTCCGCGAGGGCGGGCTGCGGGTCGAGGTGATCGACGCGCCCCGCGCGTCGTCGTGGGATTGGCGCACGCGGGTGGCGCGCCCGATCGAGGGCGGCGTGGTGCTCGTGAACACCCGCGGGAACGACGACTTCTTCGAGTTGAACAGCGGGCGGGCGCTCCCGGGCGACGTGCCCGTGCTGCGGACGCCCGCGCTGGCGACGATCGTGCACTCGTGGTCGGCGACGGCCCCGGGGAACCGCGACCGGCTGGCGGGACGCTGGCTGGAGCGGGGCGTGTTCGCGTACGCCGGGTCGGTGCACGAGCCGTTCCTGGGCGCGTTCGTGCCCACGCCGATGCTCGCGGGGCGCCTGCGCGCCGGAGCGCCCTTCGGGGTGGCGGCGCGCCTGGACGGCGGGCCCTGGTGGAAGATCACGATCCTGGGCGACCCGCTGTACACGCTGGGCGCGCCCGCGCGGCGCCTGGCGGAGGGGGCCGGGCTGGAGGGCGCGACGGACCTCGGCGGCGGCCTGCGCGACGCGCTGACGGGCGAACGCTACGCCGAGGCGATGCGCGCGCTGGCGCTGACGGGGCGCGACGCGGAGATCGTGCGACTGGGCGAGGCGCTGCTGGAGCAGAAGCCCGGCGCGCTCGACAGCGAGGCGGCGGCGGCGCTCGTGCCGGCGCTCTTCCGCGAGGGGCGGACGGCGCTGGTGTGGCGGGCGTACCAGCGGCTGGATGCGACGCGGTCGCGCGACCCGATCCTGCGGGACGTGCTGTGGCTGAGCGTCACGCCGCTGGTGCAGGGCGAGAGCGACCCGGCGCTGCTGCACCTGCTGCGGGCGAACATCCGCGCGTATCAGGGCGTGCGCGACGCGATGCTGCTGGCCCGGGCGTGGGAGCGCGTGCACGGGGCCGACCGCGCGACGGGGATGCTCCGCGAAGTGCGCGAGCAACTGCCCACGCAGGCGGAGCGCGAGGAACTCGACCGGCTGATGCGCGAGCCCCCGAACACGTGGGGGCGGTAGGCGACGGCGTGGACGCGGCCCGGCGTGGGCCCGGCGTGGCGGGCGGGTTACTCGGAGACGCTCGCGGGGTCCTTGCCCTCTTCCATCGCGGCGATCTTGCGGACGCGGCGCGCGTGACGCCCGCCCTCGAAGGTCGTGGCGATCCAGACCTCGGCGATCTTCTCGATGAGGCGCTGCCCGAGCAGGTCGGCGGAGAGGCACAGGACGTTCGCGTTGTTGTGGCTGCGGCTGAGTTGGGCGGTGATCTCGTCGTGCACGACGGCGGCCCGCACGCCCCGGACCTTGTTGGCGGCGATGGACATGCCGATCCCCGTGCCGCAGATGAGGATGCCCACGTCGGCGCGACCCTCGGCGACGGCCTTGCCGACCTGCCAGGCGCGTTCGGGGTAGTCGCAGGGCCCGCCGGCGCAGTCGCCGACGATCTCGGCCTGGTGTCCTTCGCGCACGAGTTTCTCGTGGAGTTGGCGCACGCTGGCCTGTCCGCGGTGGTCGGCGCCCAGGGCGATCTTCACGCTGCACCTCCTTCAACCTCGTCGTCGGCGCGGCGCAGGTCGTCCAGTCGCTGCGCGAGCAGATCGCGCAGGCGACGCGCCGTCTCACGATAGACCTCCGGCGGGCCGCCGATCGGGTCGGGGATGTCGCTCCCGCCGGGGTCGAGCAGGTCGGCCCGTTCGTCGGGGCGGTCGCGGTCCAGGGCGCGGAGGTGCGAGCGCGTCATCGCGTAGACCACGTCGGCCCGGCGGAGGGTCTCGGGCGTCAGGGCGCGCGAGCGATGACGCCCGGGGTCGACGCCCAGTTCGCGCAAGGCGGCGGCGGCCTCGGGGGTCATGGGGGCGCCCTCGCCCGCGGCGACCCCCGCCGAAACAACGACGGTGGGCACCGGCTTGCGTCCCGGGGCGAGGGGCGGGGCGTGCTCCAGCAGGTGGCGGGCGATGGCCTCGGCCATGGGGCTGCGGCAGGTGTTGCCGGTGCAGATGAAGAGGATGGTGCGTTCGAGGCGGAGGCGGACGGCGCGCTCGTCGTGGACGCCCCCGCCCTCGAAGCGCCACCCCCCGTCGCGCGTCAGGCGGACGCTGGTGGAGGATCGCCCGCCGGGGGGCGGTCCGTCGCGGAGGACCGCGCGGACGCCGGCGTCGCGGGCGCGCCGTTCGGCGTCGGCGTCGAGGGTGCGTCCGTCGCCGAAGCCCACGCCGTCGGCGCGGACGCAGACCACGGGCGTGCGGACGGGGGCGAGGGCCGCCCGGGCGGCGGGATGGTCGGGCACGCGGACGCCGAAGGCCCCGGCGTCGTCGAGTAGACCCGGCGCGACGCCCAGGCGTGCGCGGGCGTCGTCGGCGGCGGGCGCATCGAGTTCGACGACCAGGCGGAAGGGCCCGGGGAGCAGACGCCGGAGCGCGTGCCGGTGGAGCGGGCTGATCGGGCGGAGCGCGTCGAGCACGCGGGCGACGTCGGGCGCGTGCCAGGTGAACGCGCCGGCGGGGGTCTGCGGATCGCGGGCGCGGAGGAGCGCGCGGAGCGTGTCGAGGGCCGCGGGCGAGGCGGCGCCGGCGGCGAGGGCGAAGAAGGTTTCGGTGGGGATGAGGGCCAGCCCGCCCGAGGCGAGGACCCCGGCGGCGTCGGCGGCGCTGTCGCTTCGGGCGACGGGCGCGGGCGGGGTGGGGGGCGTGGGTGCGGTCATGGGGTCAAATCGAGAGGATCAGTCGTAGGGGCGGTGGATTGTCGGTCGGGTTGGGATGGGTGGCAAACGGGGCGGCGGTGTTTGGGGTTCGCACGGGTCGTGCAGATGAAGCAATGAGAGTATGATTGGTGTTGGGGTTGGTGTCGAGGCAACAGAACGGCGGTCTGGAACGAACAGGTAGCTGTCGGGAGGCCGTCGAGGCCGCGGCGCCGAAGCCCTGGGGCGGGCTGAGGCAGGAGTGGTTTCATTATGCGGAACGCACGGAGTCGGGGCGCGCGCCCGGGGTTCAGTCTCGTCGAACTGCTGGTCGTGCTGGCGATCATCGTGCTGGTGGTGTCGCTGATCGTGCCCGCGCTGGGGCGCGTGCGTGACGGCTCGCGCCGGCAGGACACGCGGAACCTGGTCGCGCAGTTGACGCAGTCGATGCAGGCGTACGAACTGGACAAGAAGCGCCTGCCGGGGTACTTCTCGCAGAGCGAGATGGGCCTGGCGGACAACGCGACGCGCGGGTTCTCGCAGTCGCAGAACATCATGCTCGACCTCGCCGGCGGGATCGTGACGACGACGGGCGCGGGCACGGTGCTCGTGGGCCCGATGAACGACGCGACGCGCCAGGTGCGCGTGGACCCGAGCCTCATCGGCACGGGCACGGGGGCGTACTTCTCGCCCACGGCGAAGTACTTCAAGAAGCAGGACACGAACGAGGGCGGCGACCGCACCGGCGTGCCCGAGCACGCGCTGATCCCGGAGTTGGTCGACGCCTTCGGCACGCCCCTGCTCGTGTGGATCGCCGACCCGATGGCGACGGGCCTGCCCAACGTGCCCGCGGACTTCGCGCGCGACGCGTGGGCGCTGAACCAGCGACCGGCCGGGTTCTACTGGAACTCGAACGCGGCGTTCCTGACTGCGGGGCGCTTCATCGGCGAGAAGCGCCTGGACCAGGGCAACGCGACGACGGGCAGCCTGCTCGCGTCGAACATCGCGACGCGCTCGGAGAGCCTGGTGGGCATGCTCGGCAACCCGTCGACGCCCCGTCCGCTCTCGAACGCCAACCCGGCGATCCCCGAGTACCTCCCCGCGCAGGCGCGGGGCGGGTTCGTCGTGCAGAGCGCGGGTCGCGACGGGGTGTACCTCGGTCGCGGCGACGCGGGCGGGAAACTCGCGATCAACAACACGCTTTACTACGGGCTGAACTTCAAGGCCGGCCCGCTGCCCGGCACGGCGCACACCGACACGAGCGGGAACGTGCGCTCGATCGACATCCTCGAGCGCTTCGACGACGTGATCCAGGGCGGCTCGTAAGGGGCGGCTCGTGAATGGATCGCTGAGCCGCGCGCTGTCGCTTGACATGGCGCGCACGCTCGACACGGCATGACGGACCGGCTAGAGTGAGTCATCGAGTTCGCGGGCCCGGTTCGACCGGGCCCTTTTTATTTTTGCCGCGCGGACGCACGCATCGAGTAGTCTGACGGCGTGGAGCGTGGGGCGCTCGAAGATCGGTCGCTGGCGTGGGCGCGGGGTCGCGCGGGCGTGGCGTTCGCGTGCGTCGCGGCGGGGCTGGCCCTCGCGCGGTTCGCCCCGTACTGCCCGTCGTGGGTCTGGTTCGTCGGCGCGCTCGCGGGCGCGGCGATGGCGGCGCTTCCCTGGCGATGGGTCACACGGATCGCGCTCTGCGGCGCGCTCGTCCTGCTCGCGGGCGGGTGGCTCACGGTGCGCGTGCTGGAGCGCCCCATCGGCTCGCTCGCGACGCTCGACGATGGCGTGGTCGTCACGCTCGACGGGGTCGCGCTCAGCAGCGCGCGCGAGGCGCCGCCCCCGCAGGGGCACGCCGCGTTCTTCCGGGGCGAGCGCGGACGCTGGGTCTTCGAGTTCGACGCGGCGAGCCTCGCGAGCGAGCACGCGGCCCGCGACGTCCACGGGCGCCTGTGGGTGCGCGTGGGCGGGGGTGAACGCCCGGGCGTGCGCGCGGGCGACGGCGTGCGCGTGACGGGGGTGTTCCGCGGGTTGCCCACGCCGGGCAACCCGGGCGAGACGGACCTGCGCCTGCTCGGCGCGCAACGCGGGTTCGTCGGGTCGTTGTCGCTCACCGACGCGACGCTGGTGGACGTGCTCGGCGGCGAGCACGGGGCGGCTGGGGCGCGCGGGATTGGGCTGCGGACGCTGGGGGCGATGCGTGACCGGGCGTCGGCTGTGGTGGACCGGGCGGCGGGCGAGGACGCGGGCGCGCGATTCCTGCTGCGCGGGCTGCTGCTGGGCGACTATGACCCCGCGCAGCGCGAGGTCCGCGAGGCGTTCGCGCGCGTCGGGCTGGCGCACGTGCTGGCCATCTCGGGGTTTCACCTCGCGGTGATGGCGGGCGTGGCGCTGATGCTCGTGCGTGTCACGGGCGAGCGGGGCGTGCTGGAGCCGCTGCTCGTGGCGGGTCTGGTCGTGGCGTACGCGTGCGTCGTGCCGGCGTCGTCCCCGATCCTGCGGGCGGCGGCGATGGTGCTCGCGCTGCTCGCGGCCGAGTCGTTCGGGCGACGGTACGACCGGCTGACGCTGCTGGGGTGGATCGCGATCGGGCTGCTGGCGTGGAGGCCGCTGGACTTGTGGTCGCTGGGGTATCAGTTGAGCGTGGGGCTGACGGGGGTGCTGCTGTGGCTGGGCGGGCGGTTCGACGCGGCGCTGTGGGGCGAGACGCTGCGCGGGCTGTCGGGCAATCGCGAACTTGGCGCGTGGGCGCTGCTGCGCGGGGCGGTGCGCCGGAGTGCGAGCGCCGCCCTGCTGTGCTGGCTGGCGGGGACGCCCGTGCTCATGCACGCCATCGGGCTCGTGAGCCCGGCGGGCATCCCCGCGACGATGCTCGTGGTCCCGCTGGTGGTGCTCGTGCTGTGGGTGGGATACGTCACGCTGCTGGCGGGCGTGGTGGCGCCCGCGGCGGCGGAGGCGTCGGGCGTTGTGCTGGCGAGGTTGGGCGAGTGGGTGGTGCTGGGCGTGCGCGCGATCGATGCGCTGCCGCTGGCGAGTGTGCGCGTGGCGCCGGTGAGCGGGGCGTGGGCGGCGGGGGCGACGCTGCTCGTGCTGGCGTGGGCGCGCTGGGGGAGCGTGCGCCGGGCGCGGTGGTGGGTGGCGCTGGGGGTGCTGGGGTGCTGGCTGGGGGCGGAGTGGTCGCTGCTGGATCGCACGCCGCCGGGCGTGGTGCTGCGGGTCGAGATGTTCGACGTGGGCGACGCGACGACGATGCTCGTGCGCTCGGGACGCGACGCGATGCTGTGGGACGCCGGGGGGCCGGTGCGGGGCGGCACGCGCAGCGACCTGGCGCGGGCGGGCGCGGCGGTGGGGGTGTCGCGCGTGCGGACGCTCGTGCTGACGCACCCGGACCTGGATCACTACTCGCGGGCGTCCCAGGCGCCTGTGCTGGGCGTGACGCGCGTGCTCATCCCCGCGCGGTTCGAGGCGCAGGCGCGCGTGCCGGGCTCGGGGGCGGCGGGCGTGCTCGACGCGCTGCGCGGGGCGGGCGTGGAGGTGTACGTCGTGCAGTCGGGCGACACGTTCGCGCTCGGGCACGCGCGGGTGACGGTGCTCTCGCCCCCGCAGGGCGCGGACTGGACGGCGGACAACGAGCACTCGCTGGCGGCGCTGGTCGAGGCGCCCGTGGCGGGCGGCGTGCGGCGCGTGCTGCTGACGGGCGACGCGATGGACGCGGCGCTCACGAGGCTGGGATTGGGCGTGCCCGCGCCGATCGACGTGCTGGAACTCCCGCACCACGGATCGGCGCGTCCGGCGGCGGTGGGGTTCGTGCGGAAGGTTGAGCCGCGGGTGGTGCTCCAGAGCACCGGGCCGGGGCGCGTGGGCGACCCGCGCTGGGACGGCGTGCGCCCGGGGCGCGTGTGGCTGAGCACCGCCGAGCGCGGGTGGGCGCGGGTCGACGTGCGCGCGGACGGGGAGATCGCGTGGCGGACGTGGCGCGAGTGATGGGCGGGGTGAGCGACTACACGCCCACGCGGTCGTACGCGCGGCCAGAGTCGTTGGGGGCGGGTGCGCCGGCGGGGTGGTGGGGGTCGTCGGGCGCGAACGTGTCGGCGATGCGGGCGGCCTGGCCCGGCGAGCGCGGCGTGATGCCCTTGCGCGCCAGGTCTTCGAGCCACACGCGCTCGTGCACGCGCCAGTAGTGGTCGAAACTCCGCCCCATCGAGTAGGGCTGCATGGACAGGTGGGCCTGCGCGCCCATGGCGCGCCGGCGCTGCGGGTCGGCGGCGAGGGCGACGATGCGATCGACCCAGGCCTGGGGCGCGTCGGTGCTGAGGACGTAGCCGGTCTCGCCGTCGCGGACGACCTCGCGCGGGCCGCCCTGGTCGCTCACGAGCACGGGCATGCCCGAGGCCTGCGCCTCCATGACGACCTGGCCCAGCGTGTCGGTGGTGGAGGGGAAGACGAAGAGATCGCCGCAGGCGTAGAGACGGCTGAGTTCCTCGCCATGGCGGAAGCCCAGGAAGCGGCAGCGCGTGCCCCTGAGGGCGCGCTCCATGTCGGCGCGGTATGGGCCGTCGCCGATGACGACGAGTTCGGCGGCGACGCCCAGATCGCGGAGGCGCGCGTCGGCGTCGCGCCAGATCTTCGTGAGCAGCGGGAGGTTCTTCTCGACGCTGACGCGCCCGACGGAGAGCACGCGGACGCTGCCGGCGGGCGAGCCCAGGGCCGTCATGGTGCGTTCGTCGCGGAAGCGCGGGTGGAACTGGTGGGTCATGATGCCCGGCTGGAGCGGGACGATCCGCGGCGCGGGCACGCCCAGGCGCGTGAGCGAGTCGGTGTAGTCGACGCTGCGCGAGAAGACCGCGGCGAAGGGCGCGTAGAACGCGCGCATGCCCTGGGCGCACAGGTACGCGGCGGATTCGTCGAAGAGGTGCTCGACGTACGCGGGGAAGTCGGTGTGATAGACCCCCGCGACGGGCGTGCGGAGCATGCGCGACGCGATGAGCCCCGCGAGCCCGACGGGCCCGGGCGTGGAGACGTGGATGACGTCGGGCTGGAAGGCGTCGGCGAGCCGGAGCATCTTCACGAGCGGGGGCAGGGCGAGCTGCAGTTGCGGGTAGCGGGGCATCGCCATCGAGAAGACCGGGGGCACGTTCGTGATGTTGGGCGTGGGGTCGAAGTGGTCGAGGGGCATCGTGGTGGAGGTGACGACGCGCAGGTCGCGCCCGGTCTCGTGGGCGCGGGCGGCGACGTTGCGGATGAAGCGCGACACGCCGTTGACGTCGGCGAGGGTGTCGGTGAAGAGCATGACCTTCATCGGACGCTCCAGGACGCTGACGCCGTCGCCCGGCTCGGCGCTCTCGTGCTCGACCTGCTCGACCAAGGCACGCTCCTTGTTCTGGTGGAAGAGACTGAAAAGGTATGGGGCCTGGCTGAGTTCGAGCATCGCGTACGACGCGACGTGGTCCAGCACCCGCTTGTGGTCGCGGGCCCGCAGGGACTGCAGGGCCGAGGATTGCAGGACGGCGTGCACGCCGGCGTAGAGGTCGTCGGCGAAGGCCGCCATGCGGTCGTGCTCGGAGAGGGCGCTCCCGCGGGCGAGCCCCTCGGGCGAGAGGCGGGCGCGAAGGTCGGGGTAGTTCGCGAGGACCTCGCGCGAGCATTCGAGCAGCGCCCGCACGAGCGGGTCGCTCGCGCGCCGACGCCGTCGTACTTTCGACGCGACGTAACTCAGCCCCAGACGCAGGCGGCTGGGGCGGGGCAGGTCGATCCCCGCGAAGCGGCAGACGCGCGACGCGGCCTCGCGCGCCAGGGGCGAGCCCGAGGCGGCGATCCGCCGCGCGCCGTAGTTCGCGGCGACGGTCGTCAACTGGTGGGCCAGCAGCGACGAGTGCCCGGGCGTGCCCGCGCCGTGCGAACGCCCGCTCATCACCGCGCGGAAGAACTCGCGCGGGTCGGCGATGACGCCCGAGGCGTCGAGGGCGTCGGGGCGGAGGTTGGCGCCGTGGGCGTCGGCGAGCGTCACGCCCGTCCAGGCGCGCCCGACGTTCAGCAGCGCGTGGTCGTCCGAGCCGCCCGTGCGGGCCTTCTCCCAGATGCGGGGCCAGTGGGGTTCGAGCTGGTGCTTCTCGATCAGCCGGTGGACCTTGCCCGGGGTGAGCGAGGCGAGGAAGGTCTCGATGCCCGCGCGGTGCGTGCCGCTGTGCGCGCCGTTGAGGGTCTCGAAGCCCTTGAAGAGCAGGGCGCAGCGCTCCAGGTGCCAGAGCGTGAGTTTGCGGTTCTGGACGTAGAGCGGGTGGGCGAGGGCGTGGGGCAGGTTCTTCTCGCGGAGCCACGCGGCGAATGCGTAGACGTCGTGGCGCAGGCGGAGCGTCGCGAGCTGTTCGTGCAGTTCCGGGGTGAGCATCCAGACGAGGACGTGGAGTTTGCAGTGATCCTCGGGGAAGTAGACGGTGACCTCCTCGCCGATGATCACACGCTCAAAGCCGCGCTCGACCAGCGTGAGCACCCCGGCGATGGAGTCGTGGTCGGTGAGGGTGACCAGGTCCATCCCCCGCGCCATCGCGAGGTCGTAGACCTTCTCGGGGGGCGAGTAGCACTCGGGGCACCCCAGCACGCCGACGGCGGCGTTCACCGGCCCGCTCGAAGCGCTGGAATGACAGTGCGCGTCGAGACGCGTCACCCTGCCCTGCGTGTGTTCGACCGCCTGCACCATGCCCCACCTCCAGCGCGGCACGCACAGCCCGACCGCCCCGGCCTTCGCCTCCGGCGAAGCCCCGCGACGGCCTTCCGCGTGTGGGATCGGTTGAAAGGGTAGGTTTCCGCGAGGGGAACGCAAGTCTAAGTGCTTGACATCAATGGCATTAGCAGATTCTTCTTAACACAGCAACAGGATCCTTACGATTGCCTGACGTTGTGTGAACCTGCGGGCGTCCGTACACTTTCGCCCATGGCACGGCACGTCGCGCTCTATCCGGGGTCGTTCGACCCGGTGACCTTCGGGCACCTCGACGTTGTCGCGCGGGCGCGGCTGCTGTTCGACGAGGTCATCGTCGGCGTCGGTCGCAACCCGGGGAAGGCCCCGCTCTTCACGCTCGAGGAGCGCGTGGAGATGGTGGAGGAACTGGTCCGCGACCTGCTGGTGCGCGAGCCCGGGCACGCGCCGGTGCAGGTGCGTCCGTTCGGCGGGCTGACCGTGGACTTCGCCCGCGAGATCGGCGCGACGGCGCTGCTGCGGGGCGTGCGGAACCTGAGCGACCTGCAGTACGAGGTGCAGCAGGCCGTCACGAACCGCGAGGTCGCGGGGCTCGAGACGGTGTTCATCGTCGCGGGCCAGAGTTTCGCGTACACGTCGTCGAGCCTGATCCGCCAGATCGCGGCGATGGGCGAGGACCTGGAGCGGTCGCTGGCGCCGATGTGCCCGGCGTCGGTCATCGCGCGCCTGCGGAAGAAGAAGACCGAGCGCCACCCGGGGCTCGAACGCCTGCGGGGCGGGGCGATCGCGGACGCCTAGCCCGCGGGCGGTGCGCGGAGGGGGTACGGTTGGCGGCGATGGAAGTCCGGGTCATCAGCATCGGCGCGATGGCGGCCCACCCGCTACGGGGCGAACGCACGCCCGTGCGCACCGGGCACACCACGACCACGCTCGTGCGCGCCGGAAAGCGAGTCATCCTGGTGGACCCCGGGCTGCCCACGCCCGCGCTCGTCGCACGACTGGGCGAACGCGTGGGGCTGGGCCCCGAGGACATCACCGACGTGTTCCTCACGAGTTTCCACCCCGAGGGGCGGCGGGCGCTCGAAGCCTTCGCCGACGCGGCGTGGTGGATCAGCGCGGACGAACGCGAGAGCGTGGGCGTGGCGCTGGCGATGCGCCTCAAGCAGATCGCCTCGGGCGAGGGCGTGGAGGGCGCGGGCGAGCGCGACGAGGACATCGTCGAGTTTCTCCGGCGGGAAGTCGCGCTGCTGCAGCGCTGCACGCCGCCGGAGGACGGCGAGTTCGGCGAGCGGGTGTCGGTCTTCCCGCTGCCGGGCGTCACGCCGGGCACGTGTGGGCTGCTGATCGACGCCGACCGGCACTCGACGCTGATCTGCGGCGATGCGATTCCCACGGTCGAGCACTTGGAACAGGGGCGCGTGCCCTCACCCGCGGCGGATGTCGAGGCGGCCCGCGCGAGTTTCGAGGAAGCGATCGAGGTCGCGGACTTGCTGATCCCCGGGCGGGACAACGTGGTCGTGAACCCGACGAAAAGGCCGTTCTGAAGGAAGGCATTGGGCATTCGGCATTAGGCATTCGTGCCGAACTCGTGGCGAGAGGCGTGGAGTAGGGGATGGGAGTGCCGCGGCATGGGTTGTCCGCTCTGTGAACGCTTGGCGCGGCCCGACGCTCGGCGCATCGCGACGCTTGCTCGCTGCGAGGTGTTCCTTGGTGAGAACCAGGGCTGCCCCGGCTGGTGCGTGCTCGTGTTGCGCACGCACGTCGAACACCTCGACGAACTCACCATCGAGGGCCAGCGCGAGGTCTTCGCGGAGGTGGCGCTGGTCGCGCGGGCGATCCGCGGTGTGTTCCCGGCGTCGGGTGCCGGCGGCGGGCCGCCCCGGATCAACTATGAGTGCCTGGGGAACCAGGTCGCGCACGTGCACTGGCACGTGATCCCCCGGCACGCGGATGATCCGGACCCGCGCAACCCGGTGTGGGGGTGGCCGCCCGAGCGCCTGCGGGGCGCGATGGACGACGCGGCGCGGGACGCGCTGGCGGCACGCCTGCGCACGGCGCTGGGATCGACGCCCGCGTAGCGGAACCGCGTTCGATCGCGAGCGGGGAGGAAGAGTTACGCCAACGCCGCGTCGAGGTCTGCGATGAGGTCGTCGACGTCCTCGATGCCGACGGAGAGGCGGACGAGCCCGTCGTCGATGCCCAGGGCGGCCCGGGCGTCGGGGGGGATGCTCGCGTGGGTCATGATGGCGGGGTGCTCGATGAGGCTCTCGACCCCACCCAGCGACTCGGCCAGGGAGAACAGGCGCACGCGTTCGAGCATGCGCCGCGCGGGTTCGAGCCCGCCCTTGACGACGCACGAGATCATCCCGCCGAAGGCGCGCATCTGCGCCTTCGCGAGCGCGTGCTGCGGGTGGCTCTCGAGCCCGGGGTAGATGACCTTCTCGACGCGCGGGTGGGCGGCGAGGTGGCGGGCGATGCGCAGCGCGTTGTCGCAGTGGCGCTGCATCCGCACGTGCAGCGTCTTCGTGCTGCGGAGCATCAGGAAGCAGTCCATCGCGCCCGGCACGGCCCCCACGGCGTTCTGCGTGAACTTCAGGCGCGCCCCCAGCAGCGGGTCGCTCGTGCAGAGCGCCCCGGCGACCAGGTCGCTGTGCCCGCCGATGTACTTCGTGCACGAGTGCATCACGATGTGGGCGCCCTGCGCCAGCGGGTTCTGGAGGTAGGGCGAGGCGAAGGTGTTGTCGACGACGAGGATGGGGGTGTCCAGCGGCGTGCCCAGCGGGCCCAGGGCCGTGGAGCGGGCGCCCCCGGCGGGCGACGACTGCTTGGCCCATTCATCGACGATCTTCCGCACGCGGGCGATGTCGATGACTTTGAGCATCGGGTTGCTCGGGGTTTCGAGCCAGACCAGGCGCGTGCTGGGGCGGAGCGCCCGCTCGACCTGCGTGAGGCTGGTCATGTCGACGCGGGTGGTTTCGAGCCCGTGGTGGCGGAAGACCTTGTCGAGTTGGCGGAAGGTGCCGCCGTAGACGTCGTCGGAGAGGACCACGTGGTCGCCCGCGCGGAGTTGGTGGAGCAGGCAGTCCATCGCGGCGAGCCCGCTGGAGAACGTGAAGGCGTGGGCGGCGCCCTCGAGGGCGGCGAGGTTGGCCTCGAGCGCGGTGCGCGTGGGGTTCTTCGAGCGGGCGTAGTCGTAGTCGTCCTTCACCACGCCCGGCGAGGACTGGACGTACGTGGAGGTCATGTAGACCGGGGTCATGATGGCGCCGGTGGTGGGGTCGGGCGCCTGCCCCGCGTGGATGCAGTTGGTGCCGAAGCGGTGGGAGGCGTGGGGGGTGGCGTGGGGGGAGGCGTCGTGCGTCATGGGTGATCTCCTCGGGGCAGGCGCTGGGTATCAGGCATTGTGCGTCAGGGTCAGGATAGAGATTGCTGGATGATTGAGTGCGAATGCCGAATGCCGAATGCCGAATGCCGAATGCCGAATGCCTTGTTCTACTTCCCCGGCCAGTCCTCGGGCATCCACGCCGGCAGGTCGGTGATCGACGCCCGGGCCGCCTCGCTGGTGGGCACGCCCCAGGCCTGGAAGAACGGCCCGAGGTTGTGCCCGCAGGCGCGGCTGAAGCGGACCATCCACTGGTCGCGCTTGTCCAGCTCGGTGCGGGGGCGCTGGTCGCGCGGCAGGTCGCGGTACTCGGCGAAGACGCGCTTGTACGTCTCCCAGCCGAAGGCCCGCTCCAGTTGCACGTACATGTGGAGCGCGAGGAAGGGATCGCGCTTCCACGCGTCGAAGGGCGCCCCGGCCGCCAGGTAACGCGCGAGCGAGGGCGGCGAGTCGACGCCCGGGTGTCCGCGCGAGCCGTCGGGGGGCGTGCAGATCGTGTCGATCGCGTGGAGCGAGAACAGGTTGCACGTCACCTCGACCGTGCCGTCGAACGTCCAGTCGCTGACCTGGTGGTTGTGCCCGAGTTCATGGAGCAGGCCCCACGTGCCGCGCCGGAGGCGCTCGGCCGAGACCATGTCGGGCACGGCGTCGAGGTGGGTCATGATGGGGTAGCCGCTGTGCATGTAGCCGGCGCTGATCTGCACGTCGGGGACGAAGCGGTGGGGGCGGGGCGGATCGAGCGGGACCTGCCCGAGCGTGGCGTGCGCGTCGCTGATGGCGTCCCAGAAGGCCATGAGGGCCTCGGGGTCGTCGAGCGTGCGGAGCGCGTCGCTGGGCACGCTCACGATGACCTTCGACGATTCGACCTCGCCCCACGGGGCCGCCCAGATGTTCGGCTGCTCGCGCTGGGCGCGCCACTCGTCGGGCGTGGTGACGCCCCGGACGAAGCGCATCGCCTGCACGGCGTGGCGCACCTCGACCGGCACGCGGGCGCCCCCGGCGCGCCCGGGGGCCTCGATGTAGATCAGCCCGCCGAACGCGCTCGCGACGGGCGTCTCGCCCGGGCGCAGGGGGAACTGGCGCGCGATGTCGGGCACGCGACGCCACGCGTCGTGGTGCCACAGGTGGTCGGTGTGGCAGCCGATGCGCACGCGCAGGCCGGCGACGCCCGGCGGCACGACAACCCGCACGACCTCGCCCGGGGCGGCGTAGAGCCCGGTCGAGTGCCAGCCCGGGCGCGACGTGTCGATCTCGATCGTGCGATCGACGCGCGGCGCGTCGGCGGGGACGGACCCCGGGAACGCCGCGGCGGCGGGGTGGGCGGCGATCTCGTGGGGCGCGCTGCGGCGCTCCAGTTCGACCTGGAGCGCCAGGAGCACACGCTCGAGCGGGCGCGACGCGCGGAGGGGCGAGCCCTGCGACGGCGTCAGATCGTGCGTGCGCCCGTCGAGCAGCGCGCGCACGCGGGCGAAGAGCCCCGCGTCGGTCGGCGCGACGCGTACGGCGGCGCTCAGCGTGTGCGACCCCTGGGGCGTGGCGCCGGAGCCCGATTCGATGGCGTCGAGCACGCGCAGGGCGTGCAGATGGGGCGAGTGGACGTCGCCGGCGTCGGCGGCGAAGCCCTCGGCGTGCGTGCGGTCCAGCGTGCCGTCGCCCCAGGCGAGCCCGGCGCCGGCGAAGAGGTCGTTGCCCGGGTGCTCGCGGAGGGTGCGGTCGGGGTTCAGTTGCAGCCAGCCCCAGCCGAGCCCGGCGCCGAGGACCCCGCCCCCGGCGTTGACGAACGCGCGGAGCGCCTCGCGCTGCGGGGGCGTGAGCGCGTGCGTGCCGACGCACACGACGTCGAGGTCGCCCAGCGCGTCCGTCCAGTTGGCGTCGAGTGCGCGGATGTTCAGCCCGTCGGCGCGCAGCGCGTCGGCCAGCGCCCCGTTGCGCACCACGCCCACGCGGGGCGTCGCGGCGCGCGCGCCGGCCCAGGCGACGGCGTTGCGGATCAGCGTGCGCGTGTCGCCGACGTCGAGCGACGGCGCGTCGAGGTAGCCCGTGTGCCCGAAGGCGACGGCGCGCCCGGCGCCGACGTGGGCCGCCGCCACGACGGGGGCGAAGGTGTCCTTGCGCTCGGGCGCGACGACGACGGGGAACGCCCGCTCGCCGAAGACCACCAGCGGCCCGGGGACGCCCGGGGCCGCGATGGTGCGCACGTCGCGCAGCAACGCGCGGACGTCGGACGCGTGCGGGCCATCGACCGACGCGGCGGGCTGGGCCGCCTGCTGGCTGGCGGTGGGCGCGGCGTGGAGCGTGAGGGGTGTGCCCGCCAGGCACGCCAAGCCCGCGAGACACTGCGTGAACGCGGGCGATCTGGTCGGCACGGGGCGGCTCCTGGGAAAGAGCGGGGGGTTACCGCCCGCGCGACGACATGAACTCCAGCACGTCGATCTTGCTGATGATCCCCAGCACGTGCCCGCTGTCGACGACGACGCCGACCTGGTCGGTCTCGAAGATCCGGAAGAGTTCCTCGATGCGGGCCTTGGGGTAGATCAGCCCGCCGATGGGGTGCGCGATCGTCTTGGCCGGGGCGTGCGTGTCGACCTTGCCCGAGTGCAGCCCGCGGAGCACGTCGACCTCGTGCACCATGGAGATCGGGTGTCCGGCGGCGTCGAGGATCGGAACCTGCGACACGCCGTGGTTCTTGAAGAGGTCGATGACCTGGCCGACGGAGGTGTCGGCGGATGCGGTGATGACCTTCTGCGGCGGGCGCGAGCCGAGGATGTCCTCGACGAGCCCGAGGTCGTAGTCGCCCCCGAGGAAGCCGTAGTCCTTCATCCACGAATCCTGCAGGAACTTGGTGATGTAGCGCGTCGCGCTGTCGGGAAGGATCGTGACGATCGTCTTGCCCTTGCCGAGTTCCTTCGCGAGTTTCACGGCGACGTGAACGTTGGACCCCGACGACCCGCCGCAGAACAGGCCTTCCTCGCGGACGAGGCGGCGCGCCATCGTGAACGACTCTTTGTCCGAGACCTGGTGGAAGTCATCGACGACGCTGTAGTCCATGGCCTGGCAGAGGATGTCCTCGCCGACGCCCTCGACCTTGTAGACGTGGGGGGTGCAGAGGGTCTTGGTGTAGAAGTAGTGGTAGTGGATAGAGCCGATGGGGTCAACGCCGACGACGCGGACGTGCGGGGCCTTCTTCTTGAGGAAGCGACCGACGCCGCTGAGCGTGCCCCCGGTGCCCGCGCCGGCGACGAAGGCGTCGAACTTGCCGTCGGTGTCGCGCCAGATCTCCGGCCCGGTGGAGCGCTCGTGGGCGTCGATGTTCCGCGGGTTGTGGTACTGGTTCAGGTAGAAGGCGTTGGGGGTTTCGCGGGCGATGCGCTTGGCCGTCTCGACGTAGTGCTGCGGGCTGTCGCCGGGCACGTCGGTGGGCGTGATGACCACCTCGGCTCCGAAACTCTTGAGCATGTTGACCTTCTCGATGCTCATCTTGTCGGGCATGGTGAAGACGCAGCGGTAGCCCTTCACGCAGGCCCACATCGCCACGCCCTGCCCGGTGTTCCCGCTCGTGTTCTCGACGATCGTGCCCCCCGGGCGGATCAGCCCCTCGCGCTCGGCCTCGTTCAGCACGTGCACCGCCATCCGGTCCTTGATCGACCCGGTCGGGTTCATGTACTCGCACTTCACGAGCACCGTCGCGTCGTTGGGGCCCACGACCTTGTTCAGGCGGACCAGCGGCGTGGAGCCCACGGCGGACAGAATGTCGGGGTGAATCGTCATGGGGGGAGGGTAGGAATCGTGCCCGAACCCCGCGCCGGTACACTGGGCCGATGGAGCCCGACCGCCTCTGCCCCGTCTGCGGGTATCGCTACGGCGAGCCGAACCCCGTGCGCTGCCCCGAGTGTGGGGCCCTGGCCGTGCCCTGGACGATGCGCTGGCGCCCCTGGTTCGTCCGGGCGTCGCTGGACCTGCTCGCCTGGGGCCTGCCGCTGCTGATCCTCGCGCCGATCGTCGCCAACGCGCTGTGGGGGTCGGGCGGGGACCCGTCGGTGATCGCGCTCAGCGGCGTGACCTTCCGCATCGCGCTGGTGCCGGTGACCATGTGTGCCGCGGGCGTCGTGATCCTCTGCCTGGGCGCCCAGCACCGGCGGACCACCGCGCTGATCCTCGGGGGCGTGCTGGTGGGGCTCACGGCGTGGGTGGGCGGGAAGGACCCGGCACGCGCGTGGCTCGCCGCGGGGCCGTCGCTGTCGCCCATGCTCAACATCGCCACGATCCTCGCGATCCTCGCGTACTGGGTCGGCGTGCTGCTCGCGTTTGTCCTGAGCGCCAGGCTCTGGGAACTCGGACGTCCCCTTGCCCTGCCCGTGGGTGTGCCCGTCGCGATCGCGTCGGTGCTGCTGGCGCTGAGCATGCTGATGGCGATGGCGTCGGACGTGTACACGGCGTTCCGTGCGACGACGGTCCAGCCGCTGATGCCCTTCGGGGGTGCGCCCGCCGGCGCGGGCGGTGTGCCCGTTGCAGGCACGCTCGACGGGCCCGCCCTCGCGACGGCCGGCGCGGCACTCGCCCTCCTGTGGGGCGTGGTGCTCGTGCTCCGGGCCCGCGCGAGGTGGGACATCGAGCGGTTCGAGCCCGCGCGCCCGCGCGCGTGAACGCGCGGCGTTACTCCCGCGGGGGGTTCTCCGCGCCCGTGCTCGCGGATGATCCGGCGTCGTCCGGCGGAGACCCCCAGCGCCCAACGCTGGGCGTGGGCGAGAACTCCCACGACACCTTGCTTGCGCCCAGCAGTGTGCCGCTCGCGAAGGCGATGTCGACCTGCGCGATCTGGTAGTCGGTGAGGGCCCGGACCTCGGCGAGTTGTGCGTCGGCCAGGCGGGCCGCCGCGTCGAGCACGTCGGTGCTCGTCGACGCCCCGACGTCGAACTGGCGCTGCTCGCCCTGGAGCGCCCGCGTGTTGAGGACTACCGACTGGCGGGCGGCGAGGATGCGCTGCCACGCGGCGTCGAGCGAGTCGGCGGCGTTGAGCACCTCCTCGCGGATGGCCCGCTCGCGGGCCTCGCGCGTGCCCAGGCGCGCCAGGCGCGACAGGATCGCCTGGCGCACGCGCGACTTGGCCGCCTCGTTGCCGATGGGCACCTGCGCCGACAGGCCGATCTCCCAGTCCGCGAAGTCGTTGTCGGCGAGCGTCTTGAACGTGTCCTGCGTGCTCCCGCCCAGCCCGTTGATGCGGTACGTGTAGTCCAGCGTCACCAGCGGGAGGGCCTGGTTGCGGGCGAAGTCGATCTGCACGGCGTCGGCGGCGATCTGCAGTTCGAGTTCCAGCAGTTCCATGCGGTTCTCGAGCGCCCCCGCCACCAGGTCCGGGCGGTCGATCTCGTACTCGGCGGGGTCCGGGGGCGTTGCGGTCACGACGAGCGCGGGCGATTCCATGTCCAGCCCCGGGCGGTTGATGATCCGCTTGAGTTCACGCTGGCGCAGCAGCAGCGCGTTCTGCGCGACGATGATCGCTTCGAGCCGATCCGCGGCCCCGGCCTGCGCCCGCACCACCTCGATCTCGGCGACGGCGCCGGCGACGAGCCGTCGCTCGGCCCGGGCCAGTTGCTCCATCGCCAGTTCGAACTGCTGCTGACGGACTTCGAGGTCGCGCCGCGCCTGGTAGAGCCTCCAGTACGCCCGGTCGCACGCGGCGACCTGGCGGATGACCTCCAGTTTCGTTCGCGCCTGGGCCGCCTGCGCCTCGTACCCCAGCACGCGGAGTTGCGCGGTGTTCGCGCGCCGCCCGGCGTTGCGCAGGAGCGGGTGGCTGAGGGAGAACTGGAGGTCCGACGTGTACGCCGGGTTCAGCAGCGAGAACTGGTTGTCGTTCTCGTTTCGCGCGACGGGCAGGGACACGTCCACCGTCCCGCCGGTCCGCATCGGCACGCGCACGCCGGGCGTGAACGTCCGCGTGCGGCTCTGGGCCGAGTTCAGCGTCGACGCCGTCGGAGAATCGATCTCGTTCCACGTCGTCCGCAGCGTGAACAGGCTCTCGAACCGGGCCTCTTCCTCGCTCAGGCGTTCGGCGGCCTGGGTCGGCGTGATCAGCGCGACCTTCAGGTCCAGGTTGTTCTCGAGCGTCGAGGCGCGACAGTCTTCGAGCGTGAGTTCCGCCTCGCCCAGCCCCTCGAAGCGGGCCCGCACCGCCGCGGCCCGGGCCGAGGCGTCGGGCGCCGGCGCGTCGGGGCGGCGCCAGGCTTCCAGCGGCGTCTCGCGCACCTGGCGCAGGCGCTCCAGCGCGACCTTGCGGGCGTAGTCCTCGTCCGCGCGCGAGAAGGGGCTGGGCCCGCACGCGCCGGGAAGCCCGGCGAGCACCAGCAGCCCGACCCGCGAAAGCAGCACGGGAAGAGTCCGTCGTGTCCGTCGCGCTTGCCCCACGCGTGTCTCCTGGCGGCGTGTCGTGCCGCCCGTTACTCGTGGCGGAGCGCGTCGATCGGGTCGAGGCGCGCCGCCTTGATCGCCGGGAACATCCCGAACACCACGCCCGTCACTGCGGAGAAGCCCACGGCCAGGACGATCGCCCACGCGGGGATCGCCGCACCCTTCACGGCGTCGAGCCCCGACATCCGCAGCCCGAGCACCACGCCCTGCCCCAGCAGCAGCCCGATCGCTCCGCCCACCAGGCACAGCGTCACCGCCTCGATCAGGAACTGCAGGAGCACGACCTCGGGCCTCGCGCCCACGGCTTTGCGCAGCCCGATCTCCCGCGTCCGCTCGCTCACCGACACGAGCATGATGTTCATGATCCCGATGCCCCCGACCAGCAGCGAGATGCCCACCAGCCCGCCCACGGCTCCCGTCATCGCGGCGGCGACCGTGCCGAACTGGTTCCGCGCCTGCTCGATCGATTCCACGCCGAACGTGTCGGGGTCTTCGGGCGTGAGTTTGCGCATGCGGCGGAGGAAGAACCGCACCTCGGCCTTCGCGTCCTCGAACTGCTCGGGGCGGTACGTCTGCGCGATCACGTACATCCCCGGCTCGGGACGCATCGTCAGCCCCGTCGCGAAGGGGATGTAGATCTCCGTGCGGGCCTCGTCGCCCCCGAACATCGGGGCCATGGTCTTGGTCTCGACGACGCCGACGATCAGGAACCGGCGCCCCTCGATCAGGATGAAGTCCCCCGTGGGGTCGGCGTCCATCGCGAGTTCTTCGATGCCCTTGTCGTTGATGAGGCAGACCTGGCGGCGCTCCTCCTCGTCGATGGCCATGAAGGGACGCCCGTACGTCACGAAACGCTGCTCGATCTCGTGCCACTCCGGGCGGATGCCCTGCACGAGCACGCCCTGGCGCACGCGGTCGCCCGACTGCACCGTGGGGTTGATCTGCATGATCGGCGTCATCCGCTGGAGCGAGGGGCAGTTGTGCAGCAGCCCGTTCACCTGGTCGAGTGTCAGGCGGATCTGGCGGAAACTGAAGCGCTCGCGGGCCTCGGGCGGGCGACGCGGGAAGATCCACACCTTGTTCGCGCCGATCGTCGCGAACTGGTCAAGCACGAACTGCTTCAGCCCGACCATGGCGGCGACCGTCGTGACGACCGCGACCACCGCGATGATGATCCCCAGCGTCGTGAGGAACGTGCGGACCTTGTTCGCCCACATCTGGCCCAGGGCCAGGATCACCGTCTGGAGCAGCAGGCGCACGATGATCACGCGTCACCCCCGGGCGGGAGCGTGACGGCGACGGCCGGCGCGGTGCTGGCCGGCGTTCCCGGCGCTGCACCGGTTGCCCCCGCCGCGCGCTGCGCGACCTCGAGCGACCGGCGCACGTAGTCCTGGTGGATGGGGTCCTCGCTCGTGGGGTGGTCCGAGACGATCCGCCCGTCGCGCAGGCGGACGATCCGGTGCGCGTGCCCCGCCACGTCCTCCTCGTGCGTCACGATCACGATCGTCTGTCCCTCTTCGTGCAGGCGCTTGAACAGCCCGATGATCTCCTCGCTCGTCGTGCTGTCGAGGTTCCCGGTGGGCTCGTCCGCGAGCAGGATGCTGGGCTCGTTCACGAGGGCCCGCGCGACGGCCACGCGCTGGCGCTGCCCGCCCGAGAGTTGGTTCGGGCGATGGTGCATGCGATCCGCCAGCCCGACGCGCCGCAGCACCTCGCGGGCCCGCCGCCCGGCGCTCCACCAGTTGCGGCGCGAGTAGACCAGCGGGAGCATGACGTTCTTGAGGGCCGTCGCGCGGGGGAGGAGTTCGAAACTCTGGAAGACGAACCCGATCTCCTCGTTGCGGACGCGCGCGAGTTGCCCGGCCCGCATGCTCTCGGTCTTGCGTCCGTTGAGTTCGTACGCGCCCTTCGTCGGCTGGTCGAGGCATCCGAGGATGTTCATGAGCGTGGACTTGCCCGACCCGCTGGAGCCCATGATCGCGACGAACTCGTTGCGCCGGATGTCGAGGTTCACCCCGCGCAGCGCGTGTACGCGCTCGCTCCCCACGCGGTAGACCTTGTGCAGGTCGCGCAGGCGGATGGTGACGGCGTTGGCCGCGGGCTCGACGCTCATCCCGGTCCCCGCCCGCTCCCGCCCGACGACGCCCCCCCGGTCGTTGCCCCCGGCGACGCGACGGGTGTGCCCGCCGGGGTCGGTGCGGCCTGCTCGACGACGATCTGGTCGTGGCGCATCGCCAGCAGGGCCTTGAACGGGCCGACGATGACCGGCGTGCCCGCGTCGAGCCCGCCGAGGATCACCGTGTGCGTGAGGTCGCTCGCCCCGACGCGTACGGGCACGGGCTGGGCCTTGCCGTCGCGGAGCACGTAGACGACGCGCGCGAACTTCTTGCCGGGGTCCACGTTCCCGTTGCCCTCGACGACGCGCGCCGGCAGGTCCTCGCGTGCCCGGTCGAGCACGCCCTGGCTGGGCACCTTCACGATGTCGCGGAAGGTCTCGACCTCGATGTCGGCGTTGGCCGTCAGCCCCGAGCGCAGCAGCACGTCGGTGACGCTGTCGAGGAGCACCTCGGTCTCGAAGTACGCCGTCCCGTCGCGGTCGACCATGCGTTTGAGCCCGACGGTCTCGATGGTGCCGGTGAAGACGCGGTCGGGGTAGGCGTTCACGTAGACGCGGGACCGCTGCCCCTCGCGGACGGGCGCGATGTTCGCCTCGTCGATGCGTGCCTTGAGCACCATCACCGACAGGTCCGCGATCTCCATGATCACCGACCCGGGGTTGTTGAGCGTGCCCACCACCACCGTCTCGCCGACCTCCGCGTTCAGGCGGATGATCACCCCGTCGAAGGGCGCGGTGATCACGGTGTTGTCCAGGTCCTTCTCGGCCCGGGTGATGTTCGCCCGCGCGATCTCGATGGCGTGCTCGGCGACGCGCAGCGAACTCTCGGCGCGGCTCAGTTCCGTGCGGGCCGCGTCCAGTTCGCTCTGCGGGATGTCCTTGCTCGCGAAGAGTTCGGCCCGGCGTCCGTACTCGCGCCGGGCGTTGGCCTCCGATGCGCGTGCGCCCTCCAGGCGGGCCTCCTCGCTGCGCAACTGGGCCTTGGCCGATTCCAGCAGCGCCGCCAGGTCCCGCGCGTCGAGGCGCACCACCGCGTCGCCCTTGCGGACGTGCTGGTTCTCGCGGAAGGGCAGGGCGATGATGCGCGCCGAAACCTGCGCCGAGATCTCGACCTTCGTCCGGGGCTCGATCTGACCCGGGGCCGAGACCGTCCGCACCAGGTCGCCCCGCTCGGCCGCCGCCACGCGGACCTCGGTGGGCTTCAGGTCCGGGCGGACCATCTTCATGAGTTCATCGAGTTTGCCCGAGGACTGCAGGTAGTACCCGCTTCCCACGCACCCGCCCACCAGCAGCAGGCCCACGACGAGCACCCATTTCCACACGCGGGCAGCCTCCCCGGTGGACGCACCCCGCGCCCGATCCGGACTTCCTCGGAAACTCGCACGCCCGGTTTCGGGCCCACCCTGTCACGCCGCGACGCCACCCCGCGTCTGGACGGGCAATTCTACGCGTGCCCGCCCGCCCGGTTACGCCTTCCCATCTCCGCGCGCCCGCCCGGCGGAGAGCCGCAGGAACCCGCGCTTCACCAGCACTTCCAGCCCGGGCAGCCCCTCGACGCGCAACTTCTCCCGCGGGATGCCCATGCTGTCGGCGACCACGTCCATGATCTCGCCCAGCGTCCGCGTGCCGTCCACCTGCGTCAGCACGCGCAGCACGCTCGCGCTCGTGTTCAGCGGCATCTGGAGCATCGACGCGTGGCGCACGATGGCCGACGTCACCGCCAGCCCGCCCTCGGGGTCCGCGCCCCAGCGCTGCTCGACCTCGACCGTCGGCTCCAGTTTCGGGCGACACTCGAGCAGCGCCTCGCGCGGATGCGTCGAGAGGAACGTCTCGTTCTCGAAGATCGTCTCGACGATGCGCCCCGAGCGCGGGCGGTTGAAGTCCGGGCTGGCCCGCTCCAGGCGCATCCAGGTCCGCCCCGAGCGCTTCCGGAGCACGAACGCCCCGAGCGTCACCTGGGCCGCCCCGATCCGCGCGTAGTACGCGAGCCAGTCCTCGCGGGGCAGGCGCGACAGCGGGCTGTCGGGGAACTCGCGCCGGTACTTCATCGTGCACTCCGCGGGCGTGTGCGTGTCGAAGTGCATGATCCACGCGTCGCACCCGCACCCTTCCAGCCACGCGCGGGGCTTCTCGGCCCAGTCCTGGGGCGTGCGGTGGTGCCAACTCGCCATCAGGACCGCCCAGCCCCCGTCGTGCAGCAGGCCCGGCGCGCCCCGGGCGGCCCGCTCCATCAGCGTGTCCCCGCCGTCCGTGCTCGTCACAGCCGCCAGGTTCATCGGTGGCACGATCAGGAAGGGCGGGTTGGCGATGACCATCTCGAACGTCTCGCCTTCGACCGGCGCGTAGAGGTCGCCCCGGCGCAGTTCGATGTTGCCGCGTCCGTTCAGGCGTGCGGTCAGCGCCGCCGCCGCGAGGGCGCGGGGGCTCAGGTCCGTGCCGATGACGCGCCCCGCGTGCTCCGAGGCCGCCAGGCTCTGCACGCCCTGGCCCACGCCAAGATCGAGCACGCGCGCCGCGGGCACGCGCGGGACCAGGCGCAGCAGGATCTGCGTCGCGGGGCCGGCGCCCAGCACGTGGTCCTCGCGCATCGCGCGCCCGTCGATGAAGTGGTTGAAGTCGCTGACGATGAGCCCCTCCTCCATCGGGAGCACGAGCACCGCCGCGCGGAGCATCTCGCCCGTGCGTTCCAGCACGCCCAGGTCCAGGAGCAGGTCGATGTCGCCCTTCGCGAACAGGCGCTCGACCATCGCCGGGGGCTCGGGGTTCGCGAGCATGAACAGGCGCGTGGCGATGTGCGCCGGCGCGTCGCCGGGCACGGCGTCGAGCGCCGCCTCGCGGTCCAGCGAGCGCTGGTTTACCGCCGCCCGATCGATCCGGTCGACGATCTCGAGGTTGTACGGGGCGTCAAGGAGCGACCGGCGGACCCCGGTGAGGTCGGCCGCGAGCAGCACGTCGTGCGATGCGAGGGGCATAGACACGATCGTACCAGCCCCGTCCCGCCCTACGCCGTCCCGTCCGGCGCCGAGGGCACCGGCAGGTACCCCCGCCGCACGAGTTCGAGCACCACGCGCGCCGCGTGGGGCCCGCCGTCGGCGCCGAGCACGTCCCGGATCACCTCGCGGGCCGTCCGCACGCCGTCGAACCCCGCGAGCACGGCGCGCACCGGCGGCTCCATCGCCATGCGGAACCGGAGCCCCCGCGACTGCTCGATGATCGTCAGCCCGTCGTCCCCCGGCGCTTCGCGCCGATCGACCGCCGGCGCGAACACCACGCCCAGGATCGCCTCGGGCTCGGGCAGCCCGCGCAGGAGCGCCTCGCCCCCCATGACTCGCTGGGCCTGGTCGCCCGCGTACGCGTCGCCAGGGCCCAGGCGCTGCACGTCCGCGCGGAACCACCCCATGCCGCGTTCGCGTCGCCGGACGAACACCAAGCCCATCGACAGCCGTCGATCCCGCCCGCCGAGGTGCTCGCGCCACCGGCGCAGCGACTCGGCGTTGCCCTCGTCCGCGAAGACGTTCGGATCGTCCGAGTCCGTGAACCACCGCGCCTGCACGTCGTCGACGCGGCTCGTGCGCAGACGCACGCACCACGCGTCGCACGGCGTGCACGCGAGGTCCTCGTACAGCGGGGCGTGCCAGTCGTCGTCACGCCCGTGCTCCCAGTTGCACAGCACCACGCCCCACCCCCCGGGGGCGAGGCTCGCCGGCAACTCGCGCAGCAGAGCGCGCGTGAACTCGTCGCCCGCGCCCGCCCCGCCGCCCGAGCGGACGCGACGCGTCTCGCCGAAGACGAACGGCGCGTTGCACGTCACGAGGTCGAACCGAGCCCCCGCGACGGGCTCGAACAGCGCCCCGCACCGGAACGTCGCCCCATCGAGCCCGTTCAGCAACGCCCCCAGACGCGCCAGGTGCACCGCCCGCCGGGAGACGTCCGTGCCCACGCTCGTCGCGCCCGCGCGTGCGGCGGCGAAGGCGTGCACCCCCTGCCCGCACCCCACGTCGAGCGCCGTTCCCGACGACACGCGGGGCGTCATCCGCAGCAGCGCCTTCGCGTTGGGCCCCACGCCGAAGACCGATTCCTGCTCGTTCCGTGCCGCGTCGTGCAGGTACAGCAGCCCGTCCCACGCGCTCGCCCGCGCCAGCGCGTGCGCCCGCCCGCCCCGCACCGCCAGCAGGCCCGCCCGCACCAGGTGATCCACGTCCGCCGCGCCCGACCCGCCCAGCCCGATGTCCCCGCCCTGGGTCAGCACGCGCGCGAGCGCGTCGGTCGGGCCGCCGCCCAGCGCCCGGCGCACCCGCGATCCCAGCGTGCCGAACCACGCGCGGTCGAACGACTCCAGCGGCGTGGCGTCGAGCGGTTCCACGAGGCAATATAGCGGCGCTGCTAATCCTCGGGGCGTTCGCCGTCGGGCGCCATCTTGACGATCACCGGGTCGAACCGCGCCACCGGCTCCACGAGGTCGCGCTGCATCGCCATCACTCGCTCGATGTCCTTGTACGCCCCCGGCGCCTCGTCGCCCCCCGCCGAGAGCAGCGTGATGCCGCGCTTCGCCAGTTCGCCCCGCAGCGCCGAGAAGCGGTAGCGCTCGCGGGCCTTTGTGCGCGAGAGCCGCCGCCCCGCGCCGTGGCTCGCCGAGTTCAGCGACGCGGCGCTCCCCTTGCCCACCACCACGAACCCCGGCGACGCCATCGACCCGGGGATCACGCCCATGACGCCCGCGCCCGCGGGCGTCGCGCCCTTGCGGTGCACGATCACCTCTTCCTCGCGCGCCACGCCGTCGGCCTCGACGATGCGGTGCGTCTCCTTCCACGCGAAGTTGTGGTGGTTCTCCACCATCGCGACGACCTGCGCCCCCAGGTGGGCCGCGATCCCGCGATGAATGCACGCGTGGTTTGCCGCGGCGTACTCGCCCATCAGCGTCATCGCCGCCCAGTATTCCTGCCCTGCCTGCGTGCCCATGTCCAGCCACGCGAGCCGCCCGACCTCGCCCGACAGTTCCGGGTGCAGGTTCCGCGCGAGCGCCGAGTAGTGGTTGCAGACCTGCGCGCCCGTGCCCCGCGAGCCCGAGTGGCTCAGCAGCGCCACGTACTCGCCCGGCGCCAGGTCCCACAGCGCGCTCGACCCGCCGATCCACGCCTGCGAGACGCCCCGGGGCGAGTTCTCCAGCACCGTGAGCCGCCCGAACTCGACGAAGTGATTCCCCGAGCCGCTCGTGCCGAGTTGCTTGCGGGCGCGGTCCTTCATGCCCTTGGTGATGTGCGAGACGCCCCAGTCCAGGTCGAGCACGGGGTGCTCGTGGGGGATCTCGAACTCCGACCCCACGCCGAAACGCGTGCGCACCTCGATCGCCTCGCCGAGCTGCCCGCGCCGACGCTCCTTCTCGAGAAACGTCAGCGGCAGGTCGAGCACCGTCAGTTTCATCCGGCATGCGATGTCCACGCCCACGGCGTACGGAATCACCGCGCCCCGCGTCGCGAGCACGCCCCCGATCGGCAACCCGTACCCCACGTGCGCATCGGGCATCAGCGCCCCCGCCGCCGCGACCGGCAACCCGCACGCGCGCACAAGTTGATCCAGCGACGCCTGGTCAAAGTCGTCGCCGACCGAGCCCCAGAGGGTGTACGGCGCCCGCGCGTCGCGCATGGGCAACTCTAGGGGATGAACCACCCGAGTCCCTTCAATGCCCACGATGAGCGTAGCGAATCGTGGCGCTGCAAGCCTCACGCCCCGTCTCTGAATGTCCACACCCACGCACCCTCATCCGCGTGTCGCACGATGTACGCGAACGCCGCCGACTGATGCGCCTCATCATTGATCTGCCTCAGCCCGCACTTCTTCGCCCACATCGCGCCGGGGATGGCATCCCTCAGCGCGTGCGAGCACGCCCGCTTGGCGTCGCCCACCAATCGCCGCACGCGTTCCATCGGAAACCGTGCCAACAGGTGCACGTGCTCGGCGCTCGCTGCAATCGCCAGCACGCGGACCTCGCGATCGTGCAGTGCGTTCACAAGCAATCGTCCGGCGCGGGAGCGCAACCCAGCATCAAGTCGCACTGACTCCTTGTGCATGACCAATCGCACCCAGCGCCGGAGCCCCGCGTGCTCCTGGGGTGGAGGCGGACGCAGGTAAAAGCCCGTCGAGTGGACGCGGTGGTCATGGTCGCGAAACCCGCGCTCGTCGGCGCGGATCCACGAGCCGTAGGTGGTGAACCACACGTGAAACCACGCGAGGCGCTCATGCTCGTCTGCACGAGATCCACCACGTTCATCGCTCATCACGCACATCAGTGTACATGACGCGTTTGCGCTGGGCGAGCGCCACGATTCGCTGCGCTCATCGTGGGCATTCCAGCGAGGTTCTACCCTTACAGCCCCAGCCTCTGCCGCAGCACGCCCACCACCTGGTCCAGCGCCACGCGTTCCTGCGTGCCCGTGTCGCGATCGCGGAGCGTCACCGTCTGGTTCGTCAGTGTTTCGCCGTCGATCGTCAGGCAGAACGGGCAGCCGGCCTCGTCCATCCGCGCGTAGCGCTTGCCGATGCTCTGCTTGGCGTCGGTCTCGATGAACCCGTCGCGCCCGAACGCCGCGAACAGGTCGTCGTACACCTTCTCCGCGACCTCGGGCATGCCGTCCTTGTTCACCAGCGGGAAGACCGCCGCCTTGATCGGCGCGATCCGCGGGTGCAGTTTCAGCAGTTCCGGGCTCGGGCGGCTCGGGTCCAGCGTGTACGCCTCGCACAGCAGCGCGAGCACGCCCCGGTCCAGCCCCGCGGCCGGCTCGATGCAGTGCGGCAGATACCGCTCGCCCCGGCGCGACCCGTTGGGCAGCAGGTCCCCGCGCTCCTGGTCGAAGTACTCCAGTTTGACCTTGCTGTGCTCCTGGTGCTGCGTCAGGTCGTAGTTCCCGCGGTGCGCGATGCCCTCGAGTTCGCCGAAGCCCGGGGCCGTGAACGGGAATCGGTACTCCACGTCGCTCGTGCCCACCGAATAGTGCGAGAGTTCGTCCTTGTCGTGCTCGCGCAGGATCAGGTTGTCGCCCGCCAGCCCGATCGACTTCCACCACTCCATGCGGAAGTCCCGCCAGAAGGCGTACCACGCCGGGCTCTCGTCGGGGTGGCAGAAGAACTCGAGCTCGGCCTGCTCGAACTCGCGCGAGCGGAACGTGAAGTTCCGAGGGGTCACCTCGTTGCGGAAACTCGTCCCCGTGTTCCCGATGCCGAAGGGAATCTTCACGCGCGTCGTGTCCACCACGTTCTTGAACTGCACGAAGATCCCCTGCGCCGTCTCCGGGCGCAGGTACGCCGCGTCGTCCTCGGTGCCCGTCGCGCCCACGATCGTCTTGAACATGAGGTTGAACTGGCGGGGTGGCGTTAGGCTGCCTTTCTTCCCTGTGAATGGCGATGGCAGCCGGTCAATGGCATTCGCAGGCTGGGTGTAGTCTACTCGGTAAATGGCAATGGACTGAATACGGTGAGAGTCGGTCCCATCGCATGGCGCCTCTGCCTGGTCATTCGTGATTATCCAACTGACTGGTGCGAAGCCGCGAGTAATCCTTCGCCACTGTGATCTTGCAGGCTCGACGCTCAGCTGCGCGATTGCGTCGCCAACTGTCGATGCGACGATGGTCATCTGAACATCCAGAAGCAGCGCTGCCGTCCGATCAACCTGAGCCATATCCTCAGTTCGTGGGAAGAAAACCACCTTGTAGAGATGATCCGCCCGAAACCTCTGCTTCGTCTCCTTGTCGTCCACCATCGGATCATTGAACCCGCCCACGTGCCCGCTCGCCTCCCACACCTTCGGGTGCTGGATGATCCGCGTCTCCACCGGCACGCAGCGCACGCGCTCGCCGTTGGGCCCTTTGCGCCCCCAGCACGGGTTCAGGATCATGTCGCGCCACCACGCCTCGCGCAGGTTCTTCTTCATCTGCGCGCCCAGCGGGCCGTAATCCCAGAACCCGTTGATCCCGCCGTAGATGTCCGACGCCTGGAAGATGAACCCCCGGCGTTTGCAGAGCGCCATGATGGCGTCCATGCTCTTGGCACCGGTGGGGGGGGTGGTCGTCTCGGGCTTCTTCGCGGGCTGGTCGGACATCGGTGCTCCCTCGGTCGGAGCCCATGGTAGGGGGCGGCCCGTTCCCCCTCGGCCCATTCGATTCCGCGCCTCCGCCGACGGGGATCCGTTTGGGAACTCCCGCCCCGGTGCCTTCATTCAACCTTGACACGATTCCACCGCAACTCGACCTGTCCGAGGGGGTACCACATATCCGGGGGAAGTGGAGTACGTCGCATGATTCGCGTCGCGATTGGTGTGTTCGCCGTGCTGTCCATGTCCGCGGGCATCGTCGCCGCCCAGACCTGCCCCGGCAACTTCACCAACGACTCCGGCTTCATCGGCGCGGGCGAGAACGCTCCGTTCTTGCCGGTCTTCCCCCGCACCAACGCCGCCGTCCGCTGGGACCCCGACGGCCCGGGCCCGCTCCCCGAGTGGTTGGTCGTCGGCGGGAACTTCGGGTCGATGGACGGCACGCCCGCCCGGGGCGTCGCCGCGTGGGACGGCCAGCGCTGGCACCCCCTGGGCATCGGGCTCAGCGCGGGGAACAACGAGCTCGACGGCGTCGTCGCCCTCATCGTCCACGATGGGCTGCTCCACGCAGCCGGCAGGTTCTCCGTCAACAACGACTCCCAGGGCGTTTTCCAGGTCGCCCGCTTCAACGGCACGTCGTGGTCCACCCTCGGCCCGGTCTTCTCCAACGCCCAGGTTCTCACCTCCCTTGCCTCCCACGACGGCTTCCTGTACGTCGGCGGCGACTTCACCATCCCCGCCCAGCAGGGGGGCGACCTCGCCCGATGGACCGGCACCCAGTGGCAGACGCTCGGCAACACCATGCAGGGCCCCGGCTGGGACGCGTCGCGCATCGAAACCATGCGTGTCTACAACGGGTCGCTCGTCGTCGCGGGGTCATTCCCCTGGCGCGTCGCCCGCCTCGACGCCGGCGCGTTCTTCCCCTTCCCCGCGCCCGTTCCCTGCCAGTTCGGGTGCAGCGGCGGTGTCTCGGCCATGCACGTAGAAGGCAACGACCTCTACATCGCCGGCGATTTCCGCCTCCAGAACAACCAGCAGCCGGGCGTCATGCGCTTCGACGGCACCGCCTGGCAATCGTTCCCACTGACAGGACAGCCCTCCGCACGTTCCATCACACGCTACAACGGCTTCCTCTACCTCTGTACCGGCTCCTCCAACCAGTCCTCTTCCATCCTCCGGCTCAGCGGCGGACAGTGGCTCTCCGTCGGCCCCCAACGCTGGTATGGGCCCGCTGTCAACATCATCCGCACGCTCGCCGAGTACAACGGACGCCTCATCCTCGGCGGAAACTTCGGGCCCGCCGACCTCAACAACCAGCAGAACTTCCGCTACGTCCGCGCCATCGCGCAGTTCGACGCCACCGACGTCCTCCCCCTCTCCCGGGGCGTCAACGCCCGCGTCACCGCGATGATCCCCTGGCACAACAACTCCGCCCTCGGCGTCGGACGCTTCCCCAGCGCCGGCGCTCAACCCGCCGCCTTCATCGGCGTCCGTGAACCCGATGGCCTGTGGTCGCCCTTCGAGCCGGGGCTCGACGCCCAGGCCTGGGCCGTCACGCCATACCAGGGCGGCTTCGTCGTCGGCGGGCCCTTCACCCTCGCCGGCACGCTCGACGCGAACAAGGTCGCCTACTGGGACGGCGAAGGCTGGAACGCCCTCGGCGACGGGCTCGACCTCCCGCCCACGTGGCTGGGCGTTGTGAACAACGAACTCTGGGCAGGCGTCGCGCCGAACCTCAACAACCTTCCCTTCGCCGCGCTCTTCGCCTGGAACGGCTCATCCTGGCGCGAACTCCCGCTCCCCGACGGCGCCGCGAGGATCACGATCCTCGATGGCACGGCGTTCACCTCCGGGTTCGACGCCTTGGGCGTTCAGCGCATCTTCCGCTGGAACGCCGACGCGTGGCACCCCCTCCCGCTCCCCCGGCTGGCTCCGCGACTCTTCATCCTCGGGCGATTCCAGGGTTCTCTCTACGCCCAGGGCGGCAACCTCATCTTCCGCTGGACCGGCGACGACTGGACCCTGGTCGCCTCGCGCCCCACGTACACCTTCGGGTCGCTGGCGCCCGTCGATGTCGAGGACGACCGGTTCATGTACCTCGCCTCCGACGCCGTGGGCGGGCAGTTTCAGCAGGTCTACTCGTGGGACGGGTGGGCCTGGGCCGCGCATGGGCTCATGCCCCTCAACCCACGCGCCACCTGGGGCATTCAGACCATCAGCGCCCGCCCCCCCACGCTCCTCGCCCTGCCCCAGGGCGTGCTCGTCGGTGGTGCGTTCCTCTACACCGACCAGCAGCACGCCCGCCCGCAGGCGTACATCGCGCGGCTCGACCCCACCCAGCGACTGCGCACCCTCAGCGCGCCCGAGCCCATCCAGTTCCGCGATCAAGGCGAGTCCATCACGCTCGACTGGCAGTTCGAGGGCACCCCCCAGAACCTCCTCTGGTTCCGCAACAACGTCGCGCTCTCCGACGGCCCGCTCGATGGCGTCGGGCTCATCGCGGGTGCCACCACGCGAACTCTCTCCATCACCGGGCTCGGCGCCGACGCCTCCGGCTTCTACCACTGCAACGCCAGCACCCCGTGCCTGGTCGTCGAACTCGCGCCGATCACGCTTGTCGTCCCCGGGGCCTGCGACACCGACTACAACGGCGACGGCGTGACCGATCAGATGGACCTGCGCGCCCTCGAACAAATCGTCGCCGGCGCCGACAACCCCATCGGTCTCGACCCCGACTTCAACCGCGATGGCAACGTCGACGCCCTCGACCTCGATGCCCTCGCCCAGGTCATCGCCGGCGGGCCTTGCCCCTAGGACGTCCGCAACGCGCATGCCCGCTCCCCCGCCGCCCGGGTCGATCTCGGATAGCCTCTCCCCACCATCGACCCCGTCCTCCGTTCCATCCTCCTCGCCCTCGCCGCCGTCTTCGCCGGCCTGCTGGGCTCGCTCACCGGGCTCGGGGGCGGCGTCGTCCTCATCCCCGTCATGGTCCTGGCCTTCGGCGTCGACCTCCGCTACGCCGTGGGCGCCTCGCTCGTCGCCGTCATCGCCACCAGCCTCGGCGCCGCCGCGGGCTTTCTCCGGCGCGGGCTCGTGAACGTCCGCGTGGGCGTGTTGCTCGAAGGCGTCACTGTCGTCGGCGCGATCCTCGGGGCCGTCCTCGCGGGATTTCTCCCGCGCGAGGCCATCGCCATCACCTTCGGGCTGGTCGCGCTCTACTCCGCGTGGGGCTCGCTGCGCCCGCCCAAGCCCGGCCCGATCGACCTCGCCCCGCCCGCCCCGCTCGCCGCCCGCCTCGCGCTGGGCGGCACGTGCGACGCCGGCGAGGGGCCCGCGTCCTACACCCCGCGCCACATCCCCGGCGCGTGCGCCGTCATGGCCATCGCTGGCGTCCTCTCGGCCATCGTCGGCATCGGCGGGGGCATCCTCAAGGTCCTCGCGATGGACCGCCTCATGCGCATGCCCTTCAAGGCTTCCACCGCCACCAGCACCTTCATGATCGGCGTCACCGCCGCCGCCTCCGCCGCCGTCTACTTCCGGCGCGGCCAACTCGAGCCCGACCTCTGCGCCCCCGTCGCGCTCGGCGCCGTCCTCGGCGCCGGGCTGGGCGCACGCCTCCTCCCCCGCCTCCGCACGCGCACCCTCCGCGTCGTCTTCGCCGTGCTCGTCGCGGCCTCGGGCGTCGAGATGATCCGACGCGCCCTCGGAGGGTTCGCATGACCCACCCCGACCCCGCGAACACCTCCGCCGCGAATCAGCCGCCCCCCGCCGCGACGGCGCTCCCCCCGCCCGATGCACGCCTCGCCGATGCGCGCCTCGCCGGCACGCTCGCGCGCCTCCTCACGCGCGCCACGATCCTCGCGTGCCTCGTTCTCGCCGCCGGGCTCGTGCTGCGCCTCGTCGCAGCGCCCGCCGACGCCGCCCGCTCGCTCCGCACGTTCTCGACCGTCGAGGAGCGCTCGTTCCCCGCGCTCGCCCGGGGCCTGGCCGACCTCGACCCGCACGCCCTCATGCAGGGCGGCGTCGTGCTGCTCATCCTCATCCCCGCGGCCCGGGCCGCCCTCGCCGGCGCGCTCCTCGCCCGTCGGCGCGAGGGAATCCTCGCGGGCATCGCGCTCTTCGTGCTCGTCGTGATCCTCGCCGGCTTCGCCGGGCTGGCGGCGTGACGCCGCGCACCCGCGCTATTTCACGTACCGGCGCAGGCACAGCGTGTTGTTCTGCCCGCCGAACCCGAAACTGTTCGACAGGCACACGTCCACGCCCCCGCGCCCGCTGAGGTCGCGCGCCGCGTTGGGCACGTAGTCCAGGTCGCACTCCGGGTCGGGCGTGCGCAGGTTCATCGTTCCCGGCACCCACCCCGTCCGGATCGCCAGCACGCACGTGATCAGTTCCACCGCGCCCGCCGCCTGGATCAGGTGCCCGAACTGGCTCTTCACGCTGCTGAAGGGCACCTCGCCCGCCAGCGGGCCAAAGAGCGACTTCACCGCGAGCGTCTCGATCCGGTCGTTCTCCTGCGTGCCCGTGCCGTGCGCCGAGACGTAGTGCACCGCCGGGCGGCCGTCGGGCCCGCGCTCGCGGGGCGAGATCCCCGCCTGCCGGCACGCCTGCAGCATCGCCGACACCGCGCCCTTCCCGTCGGGCTGAATGTCCGTGATGCGGAACGCGTCCGCCGACGACCCGTACCCGGCGATCTCCGCCAGGGGCGTCGCGCCCCGCGCCAGCGCGTGCTCCAGGGCCTCGAGCACCAGCACCCCCGACCCCTCGCCCATCACGAACCCGTCGCGATCGGCCGAGAACGGGCGCGACGCCCCCGACGGATCATCCCGCCGCGTCGACATCGCCGTCAGCCGGATGAACCCCGTCATCCCCAAGGGGTGAATCATGCTGTGCGCGCCCCCGCCCAGCATCACGTCCGCGTCGCCCCGACGGATGATCTCGAACGCCTCGCCCACCGCCTGCGTGCTCGCGGCGCACGCCGTCATGCAGTTGAAACTCGGGCCCCGCACCGGGAACTCCGCCGCCAGGTGCGCCAGCGTCGCGTTGGGCTCCTGCTCCAGTTCCGTCCGGGCGTTCATCAGGCGCATCGCGGCCTGGGCCCACGAAGCGTCCGACACCTTCTTCGTCCCCGCGTCGTACGCCGCCAGGTTCGTCGCGGCGAAGTTGCCGAAGTCCAGCGACCCCTCGCCCGAGCCCAGGTACATCCCCACGCGCCGGGGCGCCACGTCGCGCAGCCCGCTCTGCCGCCACGCCTGCGCCGCCGCCGCCAGCGCGAACTTCGTCGACAGCCCCGCCATCTCGTGCGCGGACGAATCCGCCAGGTGCCGGGCGAGCGTGAACCCCTTCACCTCCGCCGCGAAGTTCGTCGCGAACGTGCTCGCGTCGAAGCGCGTGACAGGCCCGAAGGCGCTCTCGCCCCCGATCAGCCGGCGCCACACCCCCTCCACCTCGTCCCCGAGCGGCGTGACCCAGCCCATCCCCGTGATGACCACCCGGCGCGTGCTCACTGGTGCCCTGCCGCCCCCGCGCTCACGACTCGAAGTCGTGCGTCGAGCCCGACTCCTCGAAGTCTTCGCCCTCGCCCAGACCCTTCTCCGCCCGGATCTTGTCGATGTTCACCACCCGCACCAGCCCGTCCTTCAGACGCCGGTCCCCGAAGTTGATGATGAGCCCCAGTTCAAAGTCCGCCGCCTTCAACTGCGCCCGCAGTTCCAGACGCTCCGACGTCCCCACCGGGCCCGCCAGCCCCATCACCGTCACGATGAAGCGCTCCTCGACCCACAGGTCGGCCTTCACCTCGCCCACGCTCTGGTCCTTGTACCGCACGGGGATCGTCCGACCGCTCTCGTGCTTCACGCCCAGCGCGGTCAGTTCCGACTTCAGCGCGTTCGCGTACACCTCGCGCGGGAACCCCGGGCCCAGCGCCCGGTGCACCTCGATCGCCGCCCCGATCACCTTCCGCGAGGCCTCCGTCGTCGTCGGGTCCAGTTCCGACAGCGGCACCCCGCGACGCTCGCGGTGACCACCGCCATGCCCGCCCCCGTACCCGCCGTGCCCCCCGCCCGGCCCACGCCCGGACCGCCCGCCCTGAGACCTGTAGTCGTCGCGCTGATACTCGTTAGACATCGTTGCTTCTCCGAAAGAGTGGCCCAGGGCCGCGCCCCACCCGGAACGCCCGCCCGACGCCCATCCTAAGCCGTCACCCCACGCCACGCCCAGCGCTCGCCCGCCCCGCCTACTCCGCCCGGCGAACCCCGTACCAGCCCGGGCCAACAGACTCAATGCCATCCCGCGGCCTTGGTCACGAGCCAGACCTGCCGCAGCAGGATAAAGAGCAAGGCGGACAGGCCTACGCCGTAGAGACCCATGGATACCCACGCCCATCCAACGTATTCCCGAGCACGCAGCCAGTACTCGGCCCGCGCCCCCTCCTCGATGCAGATCCGCGCACGCTCGGCCCCGGGGACGAACCCCTCGCGGGCTTTGGGGTCGATGCACTCGGCGTCTCTGTCGGGCTGGCCGGCATCCTTGCGCAGGCTGGTGACGATCGCCTTGAGTTTGTCAACGGTGGGGAGCGTGTTGTCCCTGAACCACTCGATCTTGTCACGCGGCGGCATCCAGATCAGGTCGCCGTGGTGCTTCACGAACGACGGATGCCGGTTCGGACGCTTCTGGGATTGGTCTTCGAGCCGTTCGAGGGCGCGTCGCAGCCCGTCGTCGCGCTGGGGTTGCCCCTCGGGGTATCGAGCCTCGACATCGCGGACGTGCTGCTCCTCGTCGTGCTTCTTGATCTCGTCCGGCGTGAAAATCTGGTAGATCAGAAGCCCCAGCGTGACGCAAACCGCGGCGAGGAACGTCAGCGTGATCGTCAGCCCCAGGTGCGGGTCGTTCCCGAGCGTCGCGACTGCGAGCCGCAGCCAGATGGGAGCATCAGGGTTGAGGCCGTCCGACGCCCTGTGCTTGTCGAGCGCTTCCCGAAGTGGTACGTAGAGGGTGGCAAGCACGGGCACGCCGAGGAGGGCGATAAGTGAAACGCGGTTGAGGATGGCGAGTTTGCCCAGGGCACGCACGCGGTGCCAGCCGAACCAATCGAACCAGATGCCGGCCAACCGCGCGCGGAATCGCCAGAAATCCTTGGAGCGGACAGCGGGAATCGGGAGCGCGAGCTCACGTGCGTTCGCGGCAAGGGCGGCAGTGGCCTGACGAACGGTGCAGGTGCGAAGGTCGCCCCGCACGGGGCCTTTGAAGGCTGCCTCACTGAAGCTCACCTTCCGTACAAAAACGGAATCATCGAACCCAACGCTCGCAACGAATTCAGTTGTGTCGAACCACACGTTATCCGCGAAAGTCGCCCGGCCGAACCACGTAGGTGACTTGAAACAAGCCCCGTCAAACCACACGTCAGCCACGAACGTTGTTCCATCGAACCACGCGCATCCCGCGAACGTGGCGTTGTCGAATCTCGTCGTGGCCGAGAACCGTGCTTGGTTGAACGACGCGTCTCCCTTAAAGGTCGCACTGCCGAATAACGTGTGCCCTGCGAACGTTGCGTTGTCGAACGCAACTTCCGACTCGAACAAAACCTCTCCAAATGCAGCGACCGATTTGAATCTGGCATCTCGGAAATATGCTCCTGCACCGAAGGTCGTCTTGTTGAACTCTATACTCGCGTTGAACCCGACATCATCGAACAGTGCTGCCGCCCTAAAGCTAACGTTATTGATATGGGCGCTCTTCTTGAATGTGACTCCACAGAACGACGCTTGTCCCGCGAACTTGGAGTTGCTCAATCGCGCATCTCCGGCGAAAACTGCTTGCATGAACCAAGCGTCAGCCGCGAAGGTGGTGTGTTCGAACACCGCGCCGTGCGCGAAGGTGGTGCTTAGATCGAGAAAAATCTGTACGGTATGAGCGAATTCGCGGTTATTGATGCCGAGATGCGCACTGAGAATTCGACCGCCGCGGATCCTGAGCTGAGTGACGTTCTCTCGTGATTGCTGAGATTGTCCGGTGTTGTCTTTGTTCGATTCTTGGACGAGGGAGACATCCGGATGACTCTCGACAGCCTTGATTAAATCACGCAGATTGGTGACCTCAAAGTCTGTGATCTCCTCCATGAGATGAACCACGGCATCCGCGACACGCGCGAGGATCGCCTTGTTCTCCTCGCAGTCGGCCGCCGGGATGCGCCCAACGATGCGGACGCCGTCGATGTCCTGCGCCTCGCCGAAGGCGTTTCTGAGTTCATCAAAGATGGTCGGTGTGGCAGCCACGAGTAGCGCAGGGTATGGTTCGTCGTATTGTTCACGCCGCGGCTGTCTATTGCTCCGCCAACCTGCGTCGATCGGGTCCCGGTCAGCCCACCCCGCCCACCCCGCCCGCCCCGCCCGCCCCGCCCGCCCCGCCCGCCCCGCCTACCCCGCCTACCCCGCCCGGCGGAGCACCAGCGCCGCGTTCTGCCCGCCCATCGACCCCGTGCACACCAGCACGTGCCGCAGCGTCGCGTCGCGTGCCGATGCCGCCCCGCAGTGCGCCCCCGGCGCGGGCGTCCCCGCGTGCAGGCGCGCCGGCAGCCGCTGCGTCCGCACGCACATCGCGCCCACCGCCGCCTGCACCGCCCCGTGCCCCGCGAACAGGTCGCCGATCGCCGGCGTCAGCGTCACCAGGGGCGTCGTGTCCAGGTGCGCCCCGAACACCCGGCGCAGCGCGCCGAGTTCCCCCGCGTCTACCGCCGTCACCCCCAGCGCCTGCGGCACGATCGCGTCGATCTCTTCCGGGCGCACGCCCGCGTCGGCCAGCGCCGCCTCCACCGCGTACGCCAGCCCTTCGTTGCACGCGTCGGCCCCCGGCGCCGGCAGCGGCGCGAAGAGCGGCGGGCCGCTGTGCGCCGCGCCGAACCCCGCCACCTCCGCGTACACCGGCGCCCCGCGTCGTGTCGCCGTCTCGAGCGCCTCCAGCACCAGGATCCCGCCGCCCTCGCCCAGCAGCGTCCCCGTCGCCCCGGGATCAAACGGCCTCACCACCTTCGCGCCGTCCGTCTCGTCCCCCGTCGGCGCCAGACGCTCCGCGAACGTCAGGCGGCACAGGCCCATGAGCATCAACTTCGCCTCGGCCCCGCCGCAGTAGCACGCGTCCGCCGACCCGCGCTCGATCACGCGTGAGCCCTCCCCGATGCTCAGCAGCCCGCTCGCCTCGGCGCACGTGAGCGTGTTGCTCGGGCCCTCCGCGCCGTGCAGGATCGTCACGTGGCACGCGAGCATGTTGGGCAGATACTTGAGCATCCACAGGGGTTGCAGGTTGTTCATCCCGCCCACGCCCTCGTGCCCGCCCCAGGCCTTCAGGTCGAACCCGCCGTGATCCGCCGGGCCTGTCCCCGCCGCCGTCGCCAGCGCCAGCGTCAGTTCGTGCGTCTCCGCCGCGATCAGCCCCGACCCGATCTGGCACCCGAACCGTTCCGCCGGGTACGTCGGCGTCACCTCGCCCTCCGCCGTCCCCCGCGTCACCAGTTTCGCGTCCTCCACCGCCGCCTTCGCCGCCACCACCGCGATCTCGGTGTCCCGCGCCATCACCTTCACGGCCTTGCGGTAACTCTTCGGCACGTGGTCCTTCGCCGAAAACTCGGGGATCTCGCCCCCCAGCCGCGACGCGAACCCCGACGCGTCCATACGCCGAATCGGCCCCAGCGCGCTCCGCCCCGCAACCAGCCCCTCCCACAGCGGGTACAACCCGAGCCCGAACGGCGTGACGGCCCCAACCCCGGTAATGACAACGCGTCGGCGCATGAGTCCGCAACTCTATGGGCCGCCTCACCCCCCACGCCGACCCCCACGCCGACCCCCACGCCCCGCATCTCTCTGGACGCCCGCCCCCTTTCGGAGATACTGGCGCCATGCTCCCCCGCCTCCTGCTCGCCCTGCTCCTGCTCGTCCTCGCGCCCATCCCCGCCCACGCCCAGGAAGACGAACCCCCGGACCTCCCCACCCGCCGCCTCGACGCCCCCGACTCCCGCGTCGGACGCCAACTCGACTGGGTCCTCCGTGTCATCAACGGCGACGAACCCCTGGGCGACCTCGCCGCCCGATTCTCCCCGCGCTTCATCCAGGCCTTCGGCACCAAGGAGATCGCCGACTCGCTCACCACCATGCGCACCCGCATCTTCCAGGGCGCCCAGGTCGACCTCGTCGAACTCACCGAAGAACAGGACACCGAGGGGCTCACCGGCATCCTCAACGGCGAAAAAACCAACGTCTTCCTCAGCGTCTTCATCGTCCTCGACGAAAAGTCCGGGCTCATCGCCGGCCTGCTCTTCAACCAGGCCGGGTACTCCTGCGCCGCCGGCGACTGGGATTCCTACGGCGGGGAGTTCGGGCGCCTCGGCGGGTCCGTCTCCCTCGCCATCTACGAACTCGTCACCCCCCCGCCCGCGCCGGGCCAGCAGCCCGACCCCGACGATCCCCCTCGCCTCGCCCGCGTCTACGAGATCGCCGAGCGCGAGCCCCTCCACGTCGGCGGGGCCGTCCGCGTCTGGGTGCTCGCCGCCCTCGCCCGCGCGATCGTCCACAAGGACCTCGCGCTCGACCAGCCCGTCACCCTCCGCGCCGAATGGATGAGCGTCCCCGGCTCGCCGACCCGCGCGCAGGGCCCGGGCACGACGCTCACGCTGGGTGAACTCGCGACGCGCGCCTTCGCCGCCAACGACAGCACCGCCCTCGACCACGTGCTCCACACCGTCGGGCGCGAGCGCGTCGCCGACGTCGTGCGCGAGGCCGCCCGCCACCTCGGGCGTTCGCTCCCGGTGCTCTCGACGCGCGAGTACCTCGCGCTGAAACTGTCGCGCGATCCCGACGTGCTCGGGCGCTACGCCGAGAACGATCCGATCGTGCGGGCCGAACTCCTGCGCGAACTCGCCGCCGAGCCCGACTGGGACGCCCTCGACGACTGGGACGCCCCCGCCGAACTCGAGCGCGTCGGCTGGATCGTCTCCGCGATCGACCAGTGCCGCCTGCTGGCGCACGTGCTCCACGCCGAGCGCCGCCCGGGGGGCGAGGCCCTCGCCCCGCGCTCGCGCGCCGAGGGCGACCTGCCCCTCGACCCCGCGATCTGGACCGACGCGCGGTTCTTCGTCGGGCGCGAGCCGGGCGTCATCTCCTACGCCTACCTCCTCCGGCGTGACGACGGGCGCTGGTACGCGATGGCCCTGACGTGGAACGACGAGAAGGGCAACGTCGACGAGGCCCGCCTGCTCGACCTCCTCCGCGCCGCCGTCAAGATTCTTCAGGCCCACGAACGACCCGACGCCAAGCCCGACGCCAAGCCCGACGTGAAGCCCGACGTGAAGCCCGACGCGCCCCCCGCCCCCGGCACGTGACCCGCGCGCGTCAGCCCTCGGGCGTGTCGAGCAGCGCCCGCAGGCGCTCACCCAGCACCCCGCCCAGCCGGTCGACTCACGCGCGGTCGATCAGCCCCACGTCGATGAGATCGCGCAGGTGCGTGCGGTCTTTGTCTCGATACGCCGTCAGTTTCACCCGCACCAGCGCGTCGAGGTTCAGCACCCGCAACTCGCCCATGTCCGACGACTCGCTCACGTCCGGGCTCGGCGAGGCCTCACCCGCCCGCACATACTCGTTCGCAAAGACCACGTACACCCCGTGCCGCGGATTCCCGTCGGGCGTGTCGAGGAAGAGGTCCAGCCCCGCCGCGTGCCGATGGACGAACCCCGCCGCCTCCAGCGCCCGGCGCACCGCCGGAAAGTCCGTCCGCCGGACCAGAATGTCCACGTCCCGCGTGTTGCGGACGGCCCCCTCGTCGACCGTCGCCACCCACGCCGCCACCGCGTGCCCGCCCACGATCACGTGCGTTACCCCGGCGCCGCGCAGCGCCCGAGAGACCCGCAGCAGGCGTTCTCGCACCTGTTCCACCGCGTGCACCATCCGGTCCAGCACACCCGCGCGACTCGTCGATGCCCCGTTCACGCATCATCCTAGCGACGCCCCGCCCGCCCTTCCGGTACCATCTCCCCCGTGCCGCCCGCGCCCATCATCGCCTGCTCCAACGTCGTCAAACGCTTCGACGGGCGCGCCGTCCTCACCGGCGTCAATCTCGACGTCCTCCCGGGCGAGACCATGGTCATCATGGGCGGCTCGGGCTCCGGCAAGTCCACCCTCCTCCGCCTCATCATCGGCTCGCTCCGCCCCGACGAGGGCGACATCCGCCTCTTCGGCGCCTCCATCTGCGGCCTGTCCCGCGACGCCTTCGACGACGTCCGCAAGCGATTCGGCATCCTCTTCCAGTCCGGCGCCCTCTTCAACTCCATGTCCCTCTACGAGAACGTCGCCCTCCCCATCCGCGAGCACACCGACCTCGACCCCGCCATCATCGATATCCAGGTCAAGATCAAGCTCGAACTCGTCGGCCTCCTCGAACACGCCGACAAGTACCCCGCCCAGATCTCCGGCGGGATGAAGAAACGCGCCGGGCTCGCCCGCGCCCTCGCCCTCGACCCCCAGATCCTCTTCTACGACGAGCCCTCCGCCGGGCTCGACCCCGTCACCAGCGCCCAGATCGATCACCTCATCATCGACCTCTCCAAGAAACTCGGCGTCACCAGCGTCGTCGTCACCCACGAGATGGACTCCGCCTTCACCATCGCCGACCGCATGGCCATGCTCGACAAGGGCCGCATGCTCCGCGTCGACACCCGCGCGTGGTACGACGCCCTCCGCAAACTCTCCCCCGCCGACGCCGCCGCACTCCCCGAAGACCAGCGCCTCATCCGCCAGTTCCTCCGGGGCGACCCCGAGGGCCCCATCACCGACCGCAAGGACCAGGGGCTCCTCGAACGCACCCTCCTGGGCGACACCTTCCCCGTCGCCAGCATGCCCAGCCTCACCCCCACCCGCTGAACCCCATCCCGTACACCCACGCAGCCCCACCCGCTGACCATTCCCGCACGCACCCCCCGAGTACGCTCCCCCATGACCAACGCACGCAACAACGTCATCGCCGGCGTCTTCGTGCTCCTGGGCGTCGCCCTCGCCGTCTGGGTCTCCTTCCTCCTCTCCGACCGCTCCGCCTTCCGATCCACCACGACCTTCGCCGTCCGCTTCCCGCTAGACACCGGCGCCGCAGGCCTCAAGCGCGGGAGCGAGGTCCTCCTGGGCGGGCAGCCCGTCGGGCGCGTCCTCGCCGTCGACTTCGCCCGCAACCCCGACAGCACCCCCGCCCACGTCGACGTCGAGGTCGAGGTCCGCGACGACCTCCCCCTCTTCAGCGACGCCCGCGTCTACCTCGAAAAGCCCCTGCTCGGCTCGCTCTCCTCCATCAACATCGTCAGCATCGGCTCGCCCGCCCTCCCCCGCATCGCCAGGGGCGACGTCATCCCCGGCGCCACCGCGCCGCCCTCCATCCTCGGCGACGCCGGCTTCGGCCCCGACCAGGCCGCCCAGGTCCGCGACGCCATCCGCGCCATCGACGAGACCATGCGCCGCGTCGCCTCCATCGTCGAGACCTCCGGCCCGCGCGTCGAGGCCGGCGTCGACGACGCCGCCCAACTCCTCGCCGACCTCCGCGCCAAACTCGACGAGTGGTCCCTCCGCATCGACCAGACCACCGCCAACATCGAGCAAGCCTCCGCCCGCCTCGACCCCCTCCTCGCCAAGGCCGACCTCGGGCTCGACGACGCCCGCGCGGGCATCGCCTCCATCCGCGCCCTCATCGACGACAACCGCGACCGCATCGACCGCACCGTCGCCAACCTCGAGGAGGCCTCGGGCAAGATCAACGCCGAGACCATCGAATCCGTCAACACCGCCCTGCGCGAAGGGCGCGACGCCCTCGCCGTCTTCTCCGACGCCGTCGCCCGCGTCAGCGCCGTCGTCGGCGAGCAGACGCCCAACCTCCGGCGCACGCTCGCCAACCTCCGCCTCATGTCCGATCAACTCAAACTCACCGCCGTCGAGGTCCGCTCCCAGCCCTGGCGGCTCCTCCACCAGCCCTCGACGAAGGAACTCCAGACCCAGGTCATCTACGACGCCACCCGCTCCTACGCCGAGGCCGCCAGCGACCTCCGCGCCGCGGGCGAAGCGATGGAAGCCGCCGCCGCCCTCCACGCCGCGGGCGCCCCCGGCGCCCCGGACCTCGCCCGCCTCAGCGCCACCCTCGCCGACGCCATCGCCCGCTACCGCCAGGCCGAGCAGTACCTCCTCGACAAACTCGTCGAGGCCGAGACCCGCCGCTGACCCCAACCCGGGAGCGCCCCGTGCAGCGCCGCCATCACTACGAGCAGGCCCTCGAGGCCTACCTCCGCGCCCGGCGCATCCCCTATGTCGCCGTCGACGAAGCCCGCAAGGCTCTCCTCCCCGCCGACCGCACCGCACCCCTCCGCCACGACGGGCACGCCCTCAAAAGTTTCGACGTCGTCGTCTACGGCCAGGGCTGCAACCTCCTCGCCGAGGTCAAGGGCCGACGCATCATCCCACGACGCACCACCACCCAACGACCCCCACGCCTCGAAAACTGGGTCACCCTCGACGACATCGACTCCCTCGCCCGCTGGGAGATGCTCTTCGGCCCCTCCTTCGAAGGGGTCTTCCTCTTCGTCTACTGGTGCGACGAACTCCCCCCCGACGCCCTCTTCGAGGAGATCTTCGAGCACGCCAGCCGCTGGTACTCCCTCCGCTGCGTCCGCCTCGCCGACTACCGCGCCCGCATGCGCGCCCGCAGCGCCAAGTGGCGCACCGTCCACCTCGCCCCCGACGACTTCGCCCAACTCGGCGCGCCCCTCGCGCCCCCCACGCCCCACCCGCTCCCCACCGCCCGAACCATCGGTCGGTCTCTGGCCGGGTTCATCGACGCCGAGCCACCGCCACTCCCCGCCCTCGACCGCCTCCTCGCCCCCGCCCATTCCCAAGTCCCGCGAAGTTCGTAGGATGGGGGCATGACCACGCACCTCACCCGCCTGGCGGCCCGGGCCTCGGGCGCCCTCGCCCTCCTCATCACGCCCCTCGTCACCCTCGCGCAGGACACCGGCGCGCCCGTCCCGCCCACGCCCTCCAAGCCCGACGATCCGCCCGCCCTCACGAGTTTCCTCCTCATGCTCGTCATCGCCGCGCTCATCGTCGGCGCCAACGCCGTCGCCACCAAGCGCGGCCACCAGGACTGACGCCCCCCCGGCGCGCCCGCCAGCGCCCCCCGCGCGCGCCTCACCCCGCGCACGCCCACCACGGAGCCCGCACCATGCCCACGCCGCGCCCACGCCAGAACCTGCGCCTCCCGCTGGTCTGCCTCAACCTCGCGCTCCTCGCGCTCCTCGCCGTGCTCACCCTCGCCGTCCCCGCCACCGCCCAGAACTCCGGCCAGCCCGGCGCCCGCGCCGCGGGGGTCTACACCCTCCTCGCCGGACGCAGCACCGCCGGCGGGCCCTCGGTCATCTACGTCATCGACACCACCAACAACGAAGTCGTCGCCCTCCGCTGGGACCAGTCCCGCCAGGTCCTCAACAGCATCGGCTACCGCAACCTCGCCGCCGACATGCGCATCACCCCCGGCCGCTGACCCGCCCCGCCGAACCACCCCGCCGACCACCGCGAGGAACTCACGCATGTCCACCGAACCCGCCACCACCCCCGCGCCCGCCATCGCACCCGAGCCCGCGCCCGCCCGGCGTCTCACGCCCCTCGCGCTCGTCGCAGCCTTCCTCACGCTCCTCACGCTCGTGCAGGTCTTCCGTCTCCACGACGCCGAGCCCGCCGCCCACGCCGAACTCGTCACCCGCGCCGGCTTCCTCACTGCCCTCACCGCCAACGCCGGCAACGAGGAAATCCTCGTCGTCCTCGACGACCGCTCCGAGATCCTCCTCGTCTATCGCACCGACCCCCGCAGCGGCGTGCAGCAGGCCGCCCGCCTCCCGCTCCAGGCCCTCTTCACCGACGCCCGCGCCCGCGCGCTGGGCCGCCCCTGAACCGCCCTTGAACCACGCATGACCATCTTCCCACTCCCCCAGTTCGAAGCCGACCTCGCCGAAGCCCTCTCCGCCGAGGACAAGGCCGCCTACGAAGCCCTCAAGGCCCCCAAGTCCCTCGTCGTCCGCTTCGGCAGCATGAAACTCGTCGGCGAGTTCCCCTACCAGGGCTCCGTCAAGCCCGGCTGCGGGTCGCGCGTCGTGGTCCGCACCTTCCGAGGCACCGAACTCGGCGAGATGCTCACCAGCACCTGCCCCAACAGCGGCTGCTCCAAGAGCGTCTCCCGCAAGGACATGCTCCGCTACATCGAGAACTCCGGCGGACGCGACTACCCCTTCTTCACCGACGGCAAGGTCCTCCGCATCGCCTCCCCCGACGACCTCCGCGCCCAGGAATCACTCGAACAGTCACGCCACGAACTCCGCCTCCGCGCCCGCGACGTCGCCCAGCGACTCAAACTCCACTGCAAGATCGTCGACGTCGAGCCCATCCTCGGCGGGGAATCCGTCACCGTCTTCTACCTCTCCGAAGAACGCATCGAACTCCGCGACCTCGTCCGCGAACTCGGCGCCGTCTTCCGCACCCGCGTCGACATGCGCCACGTCGGCGCCCGCGACGAGGCCCGCCTCACCGCCGACTACGAGAAGTGCGGGCAGTACTGCTGCTGCAAAAACTTCCTCAAGGTCCTCCGCCCCATCTCCATGAAGTCCGCCAAGGTCCAGAAGGCCACCCTCGACCCCCTCAAGATCTCGGGCCGCTGCGGCCGCCTCATGTGCTGCCTCCGCTATGAGGACGAAACCTACGACGAACTCCGCAAAAAACTCCCCCGCAAAAAGTCCCGCGTCGGCACCCCCGAGGGCGACGGCATCGTCCTCGACAGCCAGATCCTCACCCAACTCGTCCTCGTCGAACTCGACGCCCTCGCCGCCGACGGCAAGATCCGCCAGATCGCCGTCCCCGTCGAAGAACTCACCGCCCCCGCCAGCGCCGTCGCGGCCCCACGCCCCGCCCCGCCCCCGCCCCGCGAACGCCCCCAGCGAGGCCCCGCGTCCCCCGGGCCCGGCGCACCCCGCGCCCCGCAGCCGCCTGCCGCGCACTCTCCCGCCACGCCCCGACCGCCACGCGCCGAACCTCGCGCCGAGCCCCGCCCGCCCCAGCCGCGCCAAGACCAGCCGCGCCCGCCCCAGCCGACGCAGCGTCCTCCGCAGCCGCGACCGCCGCAGGGACCACCGCAGAACCAGCCGCCGCGCTCGCGCGACGACGAGATCGACGAACTCCTCGGCGCGCTCGACGACGACCTCGCCCCGCCGGGCAGCCAGCCCCCGGGCCCCAAGCGACGCCGGCGCCGGCGGCGCCCCGGCGGCGGGCCATCCGGCGGCGGGCCATCTGGTGGCGGGCAAGGCGGCGGGCCACCCTCCGCCGGCCCCACGCCTCCCGCCATCTGATCCCGCGCGCTCGCGCGCACGCGCCCCCGCGCTCGCCGTATCGTTCCCGCCATGACGAATCCCTCGCCCGCGACGGGCGCCAAGCCCAAGGGCTCCATCCGCGAGACCCTCATCTCCATCGTCATCGCCTTCGCGATGGCCTTCGTCTTCCGCGGGTTCGTCGTCGAGGCCTTCCTCATCCCCACCGGCTCCATGGCGCCCACGCTCCTCGGCGCCCACATGCGCTTCAAGAGCCCCTCCTCCGGCTTCGAGTGGGCCGTCGACACCCGCGACCGCTCCGTCTTCTCCGGCGAGCCCTTCCCCATCCAGGGAAGCACCACCCCGATCCGCGGGCTCTCCCGCGAGAACCCCGGCGCCGCCGTCTCCCCGCGCCCCATCGAGGTCCACGACCCGATGACCCGCGACACCATCACCCGCACCAACGTCCCCGTCAGTTGGGGCGACCGCATCTTCGTCCTCAAGTACCTCTACTCCATCTACGACCCCCAGCGCTTCGACGTCGTCGTCTTCAAAAACCCCAACGACCCCGCCCAGAACTACATCAAACGCCTCATCGGGCTCCCCAACGAGATGGTCGCCCTCGTCGACGGCGACGTCTTCACCCGCCCCCTCGCCCCCGCCGACCGCGACATCGCCAACCCCTGGCTCCTCGACGGCTGGACCGTCGCCCGCAAGCCCGAGCGCGTCCAGCACGCCCTCTGGCAACCCATCGCCGACTCCACCTTCGTCCCCCTGGGCGACACCAGCCGACGACGCTCCGCCTGGGTCCCCGCGCGCGCCGAAGACGCACCCCACTGGACCATCGGCGTCGCACGCTCCTTCACCTACGCCGCCCCCGCGCCCTCCGCCATCCAGTGGGACAACGCCTTCCGCGCCATCGACGACTCCTACGCCTACAACGAGTTCGCCGTCCGCGTCGCGCGCTACCCCGTCGCCGACCTCCGGCTCGCCGCGGGCGTCGAGGTCGCCGCCCCCGACACCACCGTCTCCCCGGTCGTCCGCACCCGGGGGCGCGAGTTCCGCGCCGACATCTCGGGCAAGACCGCCGTCCTCCGCATGAAACGCCTCGCCGCCGTGCAGCCCGACCCCGCCTCGCCCGCGCACCTCGCGACCCCCGAGAGCGACTGGACCGAACTCGCCCGCGCCACCCTCGCCTCGCCCCTCGCCCCCGGACGCGTCGTCAACATCGAGTTCTGGCACGTCGACCAGGCGCTCACCCTCTTCGTCGACGGCGTGCGCGTCGCCGACGCCGCCTACCCCATGTCCCCCGACGAACGCCTCCGCGCCGCCCTGGGCATCTCCGCCGAGCAGGCCGCCAGCAACCCCGCCTCGCTCCTCGCCGACTTCGGCGCCTACCGCCCCCCGGTCGTCCGCTGGGAGTTCTCCGCCGGGCCCGTCACCATGCACCGCGTCTCCCTCGCGCGCGACATCCACTACCAGGCCGCCACCAGCGGCACGCAGCCCGGCGCCGCCCAGCCCCACGCCCGCGACGGCCGCCCCGCCCTCGCCACCCACCCCACCAGCACCATGCTCCTCGGGCCCGACCAGTTCTTCGTCTGCGGCGACAACAGCCCCTCCAGCCTCGACAGCCGCCTCTGGGACGCGCCCCACCCCTGGGTCGCCCAGGTCGACAACACCATCGGCGTCGTCCACCGCGACCTCCTCATCGGCAAGGCCTTCTGGGTCTACTTCCCCGCGCCCTACCGCCGCCAGGGCATCCCCGTCCCCGACTTCGCACGCATGCGCTTCATCTGGTAACCCGCACCCTCACCCCGCCCCTGTCACGCGCCCGCGTTCCGCTTTCCTATCATCCCCCCGCCATGGACCCCTACCGCCCCGGCCAGCGCCTCCGCGTCACCCAGCAGATCCCGCGCCTGGGCAACGCCGACCCGACCACCGCCGCCGCCGTCGAGGGCGTCGTCGTCCGCTTCGACCAGCAGAAGACCGGCTCGTGGTACGCCCACAGCAAGGACGGCAAACTCTGGCTCGACCGCCTCCTCCTCCGCAAGGACGACGGCGAACTCGTCACCGTCAACCTCGACCGCTATTCGAGCGTTGAAGTCCTCGCGGACGCCGATGCGCGCGCAAACGCGGCCCCGCCCGGCGCCCCCGCCGCACGAATCTGAAAAAAATTTGAGCCTCGAATTCCAGTGCCAAACGGCGTTCCGCCCGCGCCGACGGACGCCTTTGCGCGCGCATCCGTGACCGCGCGCCGGGAGTACGAGGGCACGCCCGCATCCGCCGGCGGCCCGATTCCCGGAGCCGCCCCATGGCACTGCCGCACCCGCTCGCGACCTCCCCGCACGCCGCCGACCACCTCGCCGACGACCTCACCGCCCGTCTCGGCGACGACCTCTCCCCCGCCGAACTCGCCGCCGCCCTCGACGAGCACCGGCGCGTCACCCTCCCCCGCCTCGAGCGCCTCTGGCGCTACTACCGCAACCCCATGGCCCCCGCCCGCGACTGGCGCGGCTACCGCCTCGCCCAGGAAGCCGGGCTCCCGCCCCGCATCTCCGGCGCCTGGGGCAACCGCGAAGTCGTCGTCGAGAACGACATCGGCTGGCGCGTCCAGGCCATGGTCGACCTCCTCCTGGGCAAGCCCGTCCGCGTCGCCAGCACCGCCCCCGCCGACGACCGCCGCATGCTCATCGACCGCGTCCTCGACCGCGTCTGGGAACGCTCCGGCGGGATCGCCCTCCTCCAGGACGCCGCCCTCCTCGGGCAGGTCTACGGCTACGTCGACCTCCTCCTCCGCGTCGACGACGACGCCCTCCGCGCGCTCCCCCGCGCCGACGCCCAGCGCCGCGCCCTCGCCGCCGCCGACGCCCTCCGCATCGAAGTCCTCGAACCCCGGCGCGCCGTGCCCGTGCTCGATCCGAGCGACACCCGCACGCCCCGCGCCGTCGCGCTCCTCGCGCCCGCCACCATCGACCCGCGCGTCGCCCGTCCGCCCGCGATGGACGTGAGCGAACTCTTCGTCGGGCGCCTCCGCCGCACCTTCGCCGAGGGACGCCTCGTCGGCGAGCACGAACGCGCCTGGGGCGACGACGCCCCGCCGATCGTCCACATCCAGAACATCAGCGACCCCTTCGCCTACGCCGGGCTGGGAGAGGTCGAGCCGCTCATCCCCCTGCAGGACGAGCTCAACACGCGCCTCTCGGACCGCGCGCACCGCGTCACCATGCAGTCGTTCCGCATGTACCTCGCGCGGGGCATCGACGGCTTCGAGAAAACCCCCATCGCGCCCGGACAGGTCTGGGTCACCGACAACCCCGACGCCGCCATCACCGCCTTCGGCGGCGACGCGCCCACGCCCGGCGAAGAGGCGCACATCCGCGAACTCCGCGAGGCGCTCGATAAGGCCTCGGGCGTGCCCCCGCTGGCCGGGGGCGTGGTGCAGGGACGCATCGGCAACCTCTCCAGCGCGATGGCCCTCCGCGTCACGCTGCTGGGGGCGCTCGCCAAGACCGCGCGCAAGCGCGTGACCTACGGCGCCGGCATCGCGCGCCTGTGCCGGCTCGTCCTCGACGCCCTCGACGCGACCGACGCGCTGCCGACCGATCCCGCCGAGCGCGGCGTGCGCCTGGCCTGGCCCGACCCGCTGCCCACCGACCCGCGCGACGCCGTGCAGGTCGCCAAGGGCAAGCTCGACCTGGGCGTCCCCGACGCGCGCGTCCTGGAGGAACTGGGCTACGCCGCCACCGACGACGGCGTGGCATGACCAGCGCGGCCCGTCGCCGCGCGACACACACCGCACACAGGAGAACACGCATGGATTCCGAGACCGGCAGCGATCCCAAGTCCGACCCCACGTCCGATCCCAAGGCCGATCCCAAGGCCGATCCGCCGCCGAGCGAGTCGCCCCCGGGCGACGAGGATGGGGGCGAGACGACCCCGAGCACGCCCGACGGCGAGGCGATCGGGCGCACGCGCGACGCGGCGATCGCCCGCGTCGAGGAAGAACTCGCGGGCCTGCGGGCGGCGCTCGCCGCGTGCCGGGCGGCCCTCGACCAGGCCGAGCGCCGCCACGAGATCGAACTCGCGCTCCTCCGCGCGGACGCGCTGGACATGGAGACCGCGCGGGTGATGACCGAGGCGCTGGTGGCGCAGAGCCCGACGCCCGACGTGGCCCGGGCGGTCGAGGACCTGCGCCGGCGCAAGCCGTTCCTCTTCCGCGCGAAGCGCCCGACCGCCGGGATGGGCGCGGGCGTGGCGGGCGGTGCGGGGGGGATGGGGGTCGGGATGGGGAGCGAGGCGAACGCCGCCGCGCGGGGCGACCGGGGCGCGCTGCTGCGGTTCCTGCGGGCGCGCCGGGTCTAGCGCGCCGTGACGGACGGAGTGTGATCCGGGTTGGAGTTTGGGTTTGGGCGCGCGAGACGCGCCGGAAAGGACGGGTGACGCATGAGTTTCACGGGCAAGGCGTCGTACGGGGCGGGCGCGGACCTGCCGGAGATCATCGAGGACGTGTCGGACATCATCTCGATCGTGAGTCCGTTCGAGACGCCGCTGCTGGACCACCTGGGCGATTCCAAGCGCCCGGCGCACAGCACGGTGCACGAGTGGCTGGAGGACACGCTCCTCCCGAACACCGACACGATCAACCAGGGCTCGTTCACGCCCAACGCGCAGGACGCCACGAGCATCACGGTGGTGAACGGCTCGCGGTTCCAGGTGGGCGACCTCGTCCGCCCGGGCAACGCGCCCGAGGTGATGTTCGTCTCGGCGGTCGCGGGCAACGTGCTCACGGTCGTGCGTCGCTACGGCGGGACGCCCACGAGCAGCCTGAGCAACGGGCTGCGCCTCACGATCCTGGGCAACGCGGCGCTGGAGGGCGCGGGCGCCGGGGCGGCGCGGTTCACGTCGCGCACGCGGAAGGTGAACTACACGCAGATCTTCACCGCGACCGTGGAGGTGTCGGGCACGATGCAGGCCGTGCGCTCGTACGGCGTGCAGGACGAGGTCGACTACCAGAAGCAGGAGCGTCTGCGCGAACTGCTGCGTGACCTGGAGAACTGCGTGATCAACGGGACGGCCCCGGCGACGACGCAGCAGGGCTCGGCGTCGGTGCGCCGCTCGATGAACGGGATCATCCGCCAGATCGCGACGAACCAGTTTGTGCCCGGGCAGGGCGGCTTCCCCGCGGGCGGGGGCGGGGGGACCGACCTGAACGAGACGGTGCTGAACGCCGCGATGCGCCTGGCGTGGGAGCAGAGCCAGGGTCGGATCGACACGATCGTGGCGGGCGGGTTCCAGAAGCGCCGGATCAACCAGTTCATGTCGGGCTCGCGCCGGTTCGACGCCGACGACACGCGCCTGCGCGACCTGGTGAGCGTGTACGAGAGCGACTTCGGGGTGTGCCGGGTGATCCTGAGCCGCTGGTGCCCGGCGGACACGGTGCTGCTGCTCGACAGTTCGCGGGTCGAGGTCGTGCCGCTGTCGGGGCGGAGTTTCCACTTCCGCCCGCTGGGGGCGAGCGGCGACAGCGTGAGCGGGCAGGTCGTCGGCGAGTACACGCTGGAGTTCCGCAACGAGAGCGCGCACGCGCTCGTGCGCGGGCTGTCGCTCGCCTGAGGTGCTCGGCTTCGCGGCGGCCCGCCAGACAGGGCGCCGCCCCGCCCCGCGCGCGACGGCGCCCGGGCGCGGTTTGGACGGGGTTTCTCTCGCACGCGCCCCTGCGGGCAAGGAGATGACGCATGTTCGCTTCGGATCGTGACCTGCTGGTGCTCGAGCCGCTGCTCTTCCGCGACCTGGCGTGGGCCGGGCAGACGCTGGCGAGCGGGATGGCGAGCGTGAGCGGCATCGCCGCGGAGCTCGACACGGACCGCGCGCTCGACCTCCAGGGGATCGGCCCGGGGTTCGTCGTGACGATCGACGGGGTGTCGAGCGAGATCATCTCGCTGCTGGGGTCGACGGAGATCATCCTGAGCGTGCCGCGGGCGGCGCTGAGCGATCCGCCCGCCGCCCCGACGCAGGCGATGAACCGGCCCGCGTACATCGCGACGTTCCGCCCGCAACTGGCGTGGGCGCACCGGGCGGTGCTGCACATGGCGGGGGTGGCGCCGGCGGGCGAGGGCGCGCCGGGCCAGCCCGAGGAGGGCGCGATCCGCAACGGCGAGGACCTGCGCCGGCTCGAGGCGCTGGTGGCGGCGGGGCTGATCTACGCGGCGGCGGCGGCGGGCGGGCCGGCGGACGCTCCGCACGCGCAGCGGGCCGCCCTGTACGCGCGCCGGGCCGCGGCCGAGCGGTCGCGCCTCCGCGTGCACCTGGACCTGGACGGCGACGGCGTGGCGGACGAGTCGCGGGCGCTGGGCGCGCCGCGGATGACCCGCGGCTAACACGGAAAGGAGGCCCGGCGTGGTGGTGCTCAGCCCCGGAACAGTGACCTTCGGGCTCGCGCGGTGGCCCGACGTGCGCAGCGTGGTGATCGACCGGCTCCCCGAGCGGGCGGTGATCGAGGGCTCGGACGTGGGCCCGCACGCGACGTTCGCCGACGTGCCCGAGGTCCGCGTGCGCGTGCGGGTGGTGATGGACCTGGCGGCGGACGCGCTCGACGCGCCCCAGCCCGGGCAACTGGCGACGCTCGCGTTCTTCGCGGCCCCGGGCGCGGCCGATGCGCGGCGCGTGCGCGTGCGCGCGACGTGCGTGGTGCTGCGGGTCTCGCACGAGGTGCAGGCGAAGCAGGCGACGCGGACGGTGGACCTGGTGGCGGTGTCGGAGAGCGGGACGCAGGACCCGGTGACGGTGGAACCCGCGGGAGGTGGCGCGTGAGTTCGTACAAGGGGTTGAACCTGTTCGGATCGGGCCCGCACCGGCTGATGGACGGCCCGCGCGGGCAACTGGTGACGCTGGACTTCTTCGGCGGGGGGTTCGGCGGGGGCAGCACCGCGCAGGGGCCGATCGACTGGGTCGTGGTCGTGCGCGGGCGGCTGGTGGCGAGCAGCGCCGCGGGGCTGCGGGCGCTGCGCGACGCGGTGCTGGCGCAGGTGGAGGACACGCCCACGCCCGGCACGCTGATCGACAACCACGGGCGGTCGTGGACGGGGATGTCCTTCGTGCGGTTCGCGGAGGCCGGGCCGGTGGACCGCGGGCGGGTGTTCAGCACGGCGTACGAGGCGACGTTCCAGGCGCTGGAGGGAGGGTCGTGATGCTGGGCGTGGAATCGGCGGCGCTGCTGACGCAGTTCGGGATGGCCGGGCTGATCGGGTGGCTGTGGCTCAGCGAGCGGCGCGCGGGGGCCACGCGCGAGCGGCAGCTCGCGGAGATGCACGAGCGGCTGATGCAGGACCGGCGCGGGCTGGAGGTGGCGGTGGAGTCGCTGCGGGAGAACACGCGCGTGCTGGCGGGGGTCGAGGCCGGGCAGCGGGCGCTTTTGGCGGCGCTGGAGCGGCTGGCCGGGCGGTGACGAGCCGGGCGGTGACGAGCCGGGCGGTGAAGCGCGCGGCAGCGCGGTCAGGACCAGGCGAGGTCGATGGCGTGGGCGGCGGGGTCGGCCAGGCCCAGTTCGCGACGGAGCGCACCCTCCAACTCGGGCTCGAGGAAGCGGTAGTTGGTGGCGCGGAGTTTCGCGGGGACGCAGCGCGTGCTCCAGAGGATGGTGTCGCCGCGTTCGCCGGCGAGGACCCGCAGCGCCCACGCGGGGAGGCGGGCGGCGAGGGGGCGGTCGAGGACGCGGGCGAGGGTGCGGGCGAAGTCGCGGGCGCGGCAGGGCGCGGGGGTGACGGCGTTGACGGCGCCGGCGAGGTCGGGGGTGGCGATGGCGTGGAGGATGACGCCCAGCGCGTCGTCGAGGCCGATCCACGACCACCACTGGCGGCCCGAGCCGGGCACGACGCCCAGCCCGAGCGCGAAGAGGCGGCGGGTGGCGCCGAGCGCGCCGCCGGTGCGCGAGAGCACGACGCCGAAGCGGAGGTGGACGACGCGGATGCCGGCGGCGCGGGCGGGCTCGGCGGCGGCCTCCCAGTCGCGGGCGACCTCGGCGAAGAAGCCGCTGCCGATGCCGGCGTCCTCGGGGAGTTCGTCCTCGCCCCGATCGCCGTAGAGGCCGATGCCCGAGGCGACGACGAGGACGCGGGGCGGGTGGGCGAGGGTGGCGAGCGCGCCGGCGAGGGCGCGGGTGCTCTCGACGCGGGAGGCGCGGACGGCGTCGCGCTTGGCGGGCGTCCAGCGGCCGGTGGCGATGGGCTCGCCCCCGAGGTGGACGACGGCGTCGAGGCGTTCGAGGGGCTCGCGGTCGACCTGGCAGTGGCCGGCGCCGACGGCGAGGGTGGATTCGCCGGCGTTCGCCCGGCGGCGGACGAGGCGGAGGACGTCGTGCCCCCCAGCGCGGAGGAGGGAGGCGAGCGAGCCGCCGATGACGCCGCCGACGCCGGAGACGCCGACGCGGGCGGGGCGGTCGAGGGTGCGGTCGAGGGTGCTGAGGAGGGCGAGGTCGGCGCGGGTGCGGAGGTGGCGGAAGGTGAACATGCGCGCGAGGTCGCGCCGGGCGAACGAGCCGGCGAGGCTCCAGGCGAGCGCGCCGCCGGGGAGGGCGAAGGTGATCTCGTCGCGGAGGATGCTGGAGGCGGGGTCTTTGGCGTCGAGGGTGCGGTGGGTGTGGGACCAGGATTTGAATGGGCCGCTGGCCATGGTGTCGGTGAAGGCGTGGCCTTCGCGGTAGTGGGAGTGGCGGGCGTCCCAGGTGAGGGAGAACGGCCCGCGGCGGATGCGGAAGCGGAGGCGGGCGTCGTCGCGGATGCCGCCGGAGGATTCGAGGAGGTCGGCGCGGACCCATGGCGGGAGGAGGCGGTCGAAGGCGCCGGGGCGTTCGTGCCAGGCGAAGAGCGCCGGGCGCGGGACGGGCATGGGCGAGGTGACCGTCAGGGTGGGCATGCCGGAGCGAGGATACGCGCGGGGCGCGGCGCGCCGATACTTGGAGATGCCCGAGCAGCGATTCGCGGAGATGACGGTCGATGGGTTTCTGGACGCGGTGGCGGCGAAGACGCCCGCGCCCGGGGGCGGGGCCGTGGCGGGGGCGACGGCGGCGCTGGGGGCGGCGCTGGCGCGGATGGTGCTGGCGTACAGCCTGGGGAAGAAGAGTCTGGCGGCGCACGAGCCGGCGCTGCGCGAGGCCGACGAGGCGCTGGCGAAGTTGCGGGTGATGTTCCTGGCGCTGGGGGACGAGGACGCGGCGGCGTATGCGCTGGTGAACGAACTGCGCCGGCTGGCGCCCGAGGACCCGCGCCGGGCGGGGCTGGCGGCGGCGGAGAAGGCGAGTTTGGACGTGCCGCGGACGGTGCTGGGGGCGTGCGTGGAGATGCTGCGCCGGCTGGAGGGATTGGCGGGGATCACGAACCCGCACCTGCGGTCGGACCTGGCGATCGCGGGGGTGCTGGGCGAGGCGGGGGCGAGGGCCGCGTGGTGGAACGTGCGGGTGAACGCGGGGGAGTTGGAGGCGGGGCAGCGGGCGCGGGTGCTCGCGGAGATCGATGAGTTGCACGCGCGGGCGGCGGCGCTGCGGGCGCGGATCGAGGCGGCGTGCGCGGGCGGGGGGAGTGGAGCGTGATGGAGTGGTTTGATCTGCCGGACGAGACGGGCGAGGCGGGGCTGCGGTTCGAGTGCACGATGTGCGGGAACTGCTGCACGGGCCCGGAGGGGTGCGTGCTGGTGACGGAGGCGGAGGCGGCGGGGCTGGCGGCGCGGCTGGGGCTGGAGGTCGGGGTGTTCCTCGAGCGGTACACGCGGATGACCGGGCGCGGGCGGTCGCTCACGGAGGTGCCCACGGCGTTCGGGCACGACTGCGTGTTTCTGGATCGGACGCGCGTGCCCGGGAAGGCGGTGTGCGGGGTGTACGAGGATCGCCCGGAACAGTGCCGGACGTGGCCGTATTGGAAGAGCAACGTGTCGTCGCGGCACGCGTGGGAGCGGGCGCGGCGGATCTGCCCGGGGATGGGTCGGGGCGCGCGGACGACGCCCCAGCAGATCCGGGTGCTGCGCGAGCGGGTGGAGATGTAGCGATGAGCGCGGGCGCGGACGAGCGCGTGGGGGCGGGTGAGAGCGAGGCGGACCTGGCGGCGCACTGGCTGGCGGCGGCGGCGCGCCCCGAGGTGCGGGACGCGCTCGACGCGATCGAGGTGATGATCGCCGAGCAGATCGCGGCGCGGGACCCGGCGTGCTGGGGGAGCGGGCGGTGCTGCGGGTTCGAGCGGGCCGGGCACCGGCTGTACACGACGGGGCTGGAGGCGGCGCGGACGGTGCTGCGTCTGCCGGCGGGGGTGGTGGGGGTGGGGGTCACGCGCGGGGCGATCGAGGCGGCGCGGGCGCGGGGGGACTGCCCGTTTCTGCGGGAGAACCTGTGCGCGGTGCACGAGGCGAAGCCCGGGGCGTGCCGGGTGTATTTCTGTGATCGCGGGGCGCGGGGGTGGCAGGAGGCGCTGGCGGAGCGGGTGCACGCGCAGGTGCGCGGGGTGCACGAGCGCGCGGGGGTGACGTACCGCTACGCGGAGTGGCGGGACCTGCTGGGGCTGTTCGCGCGGTGAGCGGGCGGTGTGCTGCTCAGCGTGCGGCGTGCGGCTCAGCGTGCGGCGACCATGGCGCGGAGGACCTCGCGGCGCTGATCGACGGTGAGCCCGGCGGTGGCGTCGTGCCAGACCTTGATCTTCTGATCGCGCGAGAGCGAGGGGTTGTAGGACTTGGCGGAGGTGCGCATGGCGTTCTGCTGTTCGGCGGAGAGCCCGGGGGTGCCGGCGAGCGACGCGAGCTTGGAGGCGGCCTCCATCATGAGGGCCTGGTAGGCGAGTTCGCTTTCTTCGATGCCGTAGCGGGAGGCGATCTTGGCGATGACCCAGGCGTTCTCGCGTCGGGCGGCGTCGTCGGCGTCGGGTTTGGGCTGGGGGTACTGGGCCTGCTGGTAGTCGCGGATGACCTTGATGTTGAAGGCGGCCTGGGTGGGGTCGAGGAGCCCGCGTTCTTCGAGGTCGTCGGTGATGCGCTTGGGGACGTTGGGCGGGTTGAGGGGGCGGAGGGTGCGGACGACGGTCTGGATGCCGGCGCGTTCGTTGTAGTCGGTCTGCTCGATGAAGCCGCGTTCGACCTGTTCGAGGATGTCGAGGTTGTCGATGGCGGCGCGTTCGAAGGTGGCGGCGCGTTCGGCGAAGTAGTCGGTGAGGGTGGACTCGAAGCCTGGGGGCAGGGTGGGGTTTTTGCGGAGGGCGGCGCGCTCGAGGGGCTCGTGGATGAGGATGAGGTTGCCGGCGGCGTCGCGGTTGACGAGGGAGGTGTAGGGGAGGTCGGGGAGGTCGCGCAGTGGCGGGCGGCGCGGGGCCGGGCGGGCGCGGACGGGCTGGGCCGGCTGGGGGTTGGTGCGGACTTCGAAGGGTGGCGGGGGCGGCGGGGGCGCGGTGGAGGGGATGCGGTCGTCGATGGCGGGGGCCCGGCCCGGGGGCGGGGTGACGAGTTGGGCCGACGCGACGCCGGCGAAGGCGAGGAGACCCGCGGTGAAGCCGAACGAGCAGGTGAACGTGCGCACGGTTGCTGCCTCCGAACGCCGCGGAAGGGCCGGGGCGTGGCCCCGGGTGCGGCGAGCAGGATCATTGACCGCCCACGGGCCCCGCGTCACCCCCTGGGTGCGGGGGGCTGGTGCGGGCGTGGGAGGGAGGAAGGACCACCCGCGTCGGCGCGCGCCGACGCCCCGGGGTTTTTGCCCGGGGACGGGGTGGGCGCTCGGGGGAAAAGGGCCACATGGCAAAGGTGCACATGGCCAAAGAGACGGCGCGTGGGTGAGGGTGCCGCGGCTATTCCTCGCCCGGGTCGGTGTCGTCGTCGGGGGCGGGGGTGCCGGGGGTGGCGGCCTCGGCGAGTTTGATGGCGAGGACCTTCTGGCGGATCTCGCGGAAGAGGTCGGGGTGTTCCTTGAGGAAGACCTTGGAGGCTTCGCGGCCCTGGCCGACGCGGGTCTCGGCGTAGCTGAACCAGGCGCCGGACTTCTGGACGACCTCGGTGGCGACGGCGAGGTCGAGGAGGTCGCCGGCGGCGGAGATGCCCTCGGTGTACATGATGTCGAACTCGGCGTCGCGGAAGGGCGGGGCGACCTTGTTCTTGACGACGCGGGCGCGGGTGCGGGAGCCGACGGTGACGTCGCCCTCCTTGATGGCGCCGGTGCGGCGGACGTCGATGCGGACGCTGGCGTAGAACTTGAGGGCGCGCCCGCCGGTGGTGGTTTCGGGGCTGCCGAACATCACGCCGATCTTCTCGCGGATCTGGTTGATGAAGATGACCAGGCAGTTGCTGCGGGCGATGACGCCGGTGAGCTTGCGCATGGCCTGGGACATGAGGCGGGCCTGGAGCCCCATGGAGGCGTCGCCCATGTCGCCCTCGAGCTCGGCGCGGGGGACGAGAGCGGCGACGGAGTCGACGACGATGACGTCGACGGCGTTGGAGCGGACGAGGAGTTCGCAGATTTCGAGGGCCTGCTCGCCGGTGTCGGGCTGGCTGACGAGGAGGTGGTCGATGTCGACGCCGATGCGCCGGGCCCAGGAGGGGTCGAGGGCGTGCTCGGCGTCGATGACGGCGGCGACGCCGCCCTCTTTCTGGGCGGCGGCGGCGATGGAGAGGGCGAGGGTGGTCTTGCCGCTGGATTCGGGGCCGAAGATCTCGATGATGCGTCCGCGGGGGACGCCCTTGCCGCCGAGGGCGAGGTCGAGGGAGAGGGCGCCGGTGGAGATGCCCTGGATGGCCTGCATGGTGCCGTCGTTCATGCGCATGATCGAGCCCTTGCCGAAGGTCTTCTCGATCTGCGAGACGGTGACGTCGAGGGCCTTGCGCTTGGCCTTGTCGGCCTCGGCGGCGGCGCGGGCGGCCTCCTGCTCGGCCTTGGTGGCGGGGGCGTCGGGGCGGGCGTCGGCGGCGCGGGCGGAACGGGCGCGGGATTCCTTCACTTCGACCTGAGGCGAGGACTGAGCGGCGGGCTGCGACATGGGCGGTGTCCTTTTCTGTGCCGGGGAGCCGCCGCCGGAACGGAGGCTTTTCGACCCCGGGACCCACCAGCGCGGCACGCGCGCCGGGCACACGCCCGACCCGCCGTCCCAGGGGCGGCGCTGGACGCGAGCCCGGGACGGATGAACTCTACCGTAACCCGAACGGCAGTGTCAAGTCTTGGTAGGGTATGGGTGTGGAGAATGCGCGTAAGTGGTTGGGGGGAAGGGGGGTGGGGACCGAGCCGCGCATCGTCGATGCCATGTCACTTTCCGCCCTTCCTCCGATTGTCATCTTTGCACAGCATCTGGCAGTTCTTCGCGTCGGTCTTGCCGCCCTTGCTCCACGGCTTGATGTGGTCGGCTTCCATGTCCTCGATGGCGAACTTCTTGCGGCACTTCACGCACACGCCCTTCTGCCGCTCGAACGCCTCGCGCTTCATGTTCGGCGAGAACGCGCGGATGTTCAGGTGCGACTCGTCACCATCGAGCACGTACGGGTAGATGCCCGGCTTGCTGGTCACGTCCTCATCTTCCATGAGGGCCGCGACCCGCTTCTCCAGTTTGGCGGGGTCGTGGGCCTTCTTGCCGTACGCGTTGAACAGCGGCCCCCACGCCACGCCCTTCATCTCCTTGCGGTAGGTGGGGAACGTCGCCTTGGTCCAGTCGATGACGCTGCGGAAGTGGTTCCAGAGCGCGACCGCATTGGGATCGTGCTGGTGCTTCCCCATGTACTCTTCGATGCTCTTGATCCCCTCCGCTTCCGCGTGCCACTCGATCGCGGTTTCGAGGTATTCCTGCCGGATGGCGACGCCGCGCAGGTAGTCGCCCGCGAGGCCGTAGGCGGGGCAGCCGGTCTTGGAGAAGTAGCGTTTGGCGTCGGCGGTCCACGGCCCGGCGTAGACGGCGTTGCGGAGTTCCTGCTCGGTGAGTTTCTCGCCCGCGATGTTGATGGTGCGGAACCACTCCAGCCGCTCAGAGTCGGTGCCGGAGCAGAAGTACACCATGCACTCGTAATCGAGGATCTGCCGCTTGTGGTCGTCCTGCTGGTTGCTGAAGTACAGGCCGTCGATGGAGAACTCGCCGTTGACGTATTGGCAGATGGAGAGCGTGCGCTGCTGGCCGTCGATGACCTCGTAGTTGGGGGGGCCGTCCTGGGGGGGGCGCACGGACCAGTACATGACGTTGAGGGGGAAGTTCCTGCGGACGGTGTCGATGACGGCGTTGCGCTGCTTGTCCTTGTAGATGAACTCGCGCTGGTAGGGGGGGCGGACGTCCAGTCTCCCGCCGTAGGCGCGGACGCCCTCCTCGGCGTTGTCCACGTACCCGGCGCAGAGTTGCTCGACGGTGATCTTGTGGAGCTCGATCTTCATTTACTTCGGCTTCCTTCGGCGGATCAGAATGCGCTTGAACACCTTGACGCCGTTCACGACCCCGGACGCATTCAGATCGTATGTGCCCGGTCTGTCAAATCGGTCGAGATAGGCCGTTCGGCACTCCTTGGACGTGTAGACGCGCTTCCTGAAATCGTTGTCCGGGTCATTTGATTCTGTCGTTCCGACAACCTCGAACTGGTCAGGGTTGTGGTGCTCAAGGAATGTCGGCGGCACGCCCATCACGCCGTCGTAATCCATCGGGATGTCCTTGTAGGTGGACACTTCGATCGCGTCGTAGTTGTCGTACTTCGGGTACTTCTCAGGATCGAAACTCCGGTAGAGCGTCAGGTCCTCGTGCCGCCTGGAGAAATCGAGGTTTGTAAACCAGCACGCGTTCCCGAGACTCCGCCAGTTGGTGCCGTTCTCGTCGCGCCAACTTCGCACGCTCCGCATCTCGTAATGGTCGGGCACGATAAAGGCGACCGGATGCGTGTTGCCAAGCCAAATCGTGTTGGTCTTGATGAGCGCGAAGATTTCCTTGTACGTGATCGCGTTCATGTTCCCGATGATGATGAACTTCTTCTTGTGCTCCACCAACTGCCCGACGTACTCCCGGAAGAGCGAGAACGGCGGGTTGGTGACGACGATGTCCGCTTCCTTCAGGAGCGCGATGCACTCGGCGCTGCGGAAGTCGCCGTCCCCCTCCAGCGGGTGGATGCCGATGCGGCCCGGCGTGGGGACGCGGCCCCCCGGCGTCTTCTCTCCCTCATAGACGAGCTTCACGCCGCGCTTGCCCTCGTGCGTGCTGAACAGGTCGGGGTCGGCGTTCTTGTAGCAGGTGGCGATGACCCTCCTGAGCCCGAGGTCGTCGAACTTGCGCGAGAAGTAGCGGAAGAAGTTGCTGACCTTGGGGTCGTCGCAGTTGCACAGGACGGTCTTGCCCTTGAAGTGCTTGACGTAGTGCTTGAGTTCCTTCTCGATGTCGGGGAGCTGCGTGTAGAACTCGTCCTGCTTGGTCGCCTTGGCGGCGTGCAGGCTGCGGTTGAGGGGCTTGGATTGAGGCGAGGGTGCTGCCTTGGCAGGTCGGGATGACTTCGAGCGCGTGCGAGTGGATGCCGCTTTCGCCATGACGAGGATTCTACTCGATGATTCAGTGTGAGCCGCAGAGCAATTGACGGATGGTGATGTGAAGGCACGAGGGGGTGGCAGGATCGCGCCGCTTGACCGCGGGGGCAGGTCCGATCGGGCTTTCGACGACTCGCGGTGGTGCGGGCCTGCTGCCTCGGCGGCACGCGTACCGTGGCGGGCCATGGCGGAGGGGACGTCAACGGAGGGGGCGGCGGGCGCGGGGAGCGTGGGTGGCGTGGGTATCGCCCCGCCCACGCGGCCGACGTGGGGGGTGCTGCTCGCGCACGGGCTTGGGGTGTCGCTGCTGCAATCGACGCAGATGGCGATCTGGTTCGTGTTTCCGGTGCTGGCGCGGAAGCGGTTTGACGCGACGGACTGGCAGACGCTGCTCGTGACGCTGAGTTCGAGCGTGCTGTTCGCGTTGTCGATCTTCTGGAACGACTTGTTTTCGCGGCGGTCGTTCGGGGCGTACCTGCGGGTGTGGTGGCTGGTGGGGTGTGCGCCGCTGCTGCTGTGCGCGCTGGCGGTGGACTACTGGACGCTGCTGGTGCCGTACGTGGTGTCGTGCGTGGGGGTGGCGGGGTATCACCCGGCGGGCGGGGACCTGCTGAAGGCGTTGTACCCGGCGGCGACGCGCGGGCGGATTTACAGCGCGATGTGGGGGGTGTCGATGGTGGCGGGTGCCGCCATGGGCTGGGGGGTGGGGGAGTGGCTGGAGGCGGACCACAACGCGTTCCGGTACTACCTGCCTGGTGCGGCGGTGCTGCAACTGGCGGGGGTGTGGGTGTTCGTGCGGCTGTCGCACGCGACGGGGCACGGGGCTGGGCGGACGGTGACGGCGGACGGGGTGCGGACGGTGGCGGCGCGGCTGCTGGAGCCGATCGCGCACGCGAAGGAGGTGCTGCGGGAGGATCGGGTGTTCGCGCGGTACGAGGCGGCGTACATGACGTACGGCGTGGGGTGGATGATCGCGTACGCGCTGCTGCCGATGCTGGTGACGGACAAGTTGGCGCTGCGGTATGACCAGATCGCGTTCTCGACGCAGACGGCGTATTTGCTGGCGCTGGTGGCGTTTCTGTGGCCGGCGGGGCTGCTGATGGATCGGCTGGGGCCGGTGCGGAGCACGGGGCTGAGTTTCGGGATGCTGTCGGTGTACCCGATTTTGTATTTGATGTCGGGTGACGTGTACATGCTGACGATCGCGAGCGTGGCGTACGGGGTGGCGCACGCGGGGGCGAGCGTGGGGTGGATGCTGGGGCCGGTGGCGCTGGCGCCGACGACGGCGAAGGTGCCGCAGTACGTGGCGATTCACGCGACGCTGGTGGGGGTGCGTGGGACGCTGTTTCAGATGCTGGGTGTGGGGCTGTACATGGCGTTCGGGGACTTTCGCCCGCCGCTGGTGCTGGCGGCGCTGGCGTACGTGTGGGCGTGCGTGCAGATGTTTCAGTTGGATCGGGTGATGGGGAAGAAGAAGGCATCGGGGACTGGGCACTAGGGATTGGGGGAGGCCGTTGCGGAGCGGGCTGTTGGGTGAGAGCGCCACGATTCGCGGCGAGGCCGCTCATCGTGGGCATTCAGGAGGATGAAGACGGGGCCTGGAAAGGCCCCGCCCCAGAAGGCAGAAGACAGTCGGCATTCGGCATTCGGCATTGGGCATTGGGCATTCGGCATTGGGGGTGAGGGGTGCGCAGGCGCGGGATGTCGGCGTCGCCCGGCCGGCCGGTGCGGCCCGGACGGCGCGGCGTGGTATACCGGGGCATGGGAAACGGACGGGCGGATAGCGGGCGGGCGGAACGCGGGCGAGCGGGAGTCGGGCGGGCGGGGATTGGCGGGCGATGGCGGCGGGCGCGGGCGTACGGGGTGGCGGCGCTGGCGGGGTACGCGGCGTGGTGTCTGCTGCTGTACGCGATGCAGGATGGGATGCTGTTTCCGCGGGGGTACACGAACCCGCGGGGGGATGGCACGCCGCCGATGGGGGTGGAGCGGGTGGAGGTGGTGCTGGGGGACGGGTCGCGGGTGGAGGGGTGGTTTGTGGCGGGGCGTGAGCAGGTCGGGCCGGCGGTGTTGTTTTTCCATGGGAACGCGGAGTTGATCGATGATCGGGTGGGGTTGCTGCGGGAGTATCAGCGGCGCGGGTGGGGGGTACTGCTCGCGGGGTATCCGGGGTATGGGAGGTCGGAGGGCAGGCCGAGCGAGCGGACGCTGACGGAGAGCGGCGTGGCGTTCTTTGACCTGCTGGCGGCGCGGGAAGATGTGGACGCGTCGCGGATCGTGCTGCACGGGACGTCGCTGGGCGGGGGCGTGGCGGCGCAGGTGGGGGCGCGGCGCGAGGCGGCGGGGTTGATCCTGGAGACGACGTTCACGAGCGTGGCGCGGTTCGCGCGGGGGTATGCGGTGCCGGGGTTTTTGGTGCGGCATCCGTTCCGGACGGACGAGGCGATCCGTGGGAAGAGCACGCCGCTGCTGATCTTGCACGGGGATGCGGACGAGATCATCCCCGTGGGGCACGGGCGAGACCTGGCGCGGCTGCGCCCGGACGCGACGTACGTGGAGATAGCGAGCGGGCACAATGATTTCCCGCGCGACGCGGAGGCGTATTGGCGGGCGGTGGAGGGGTTCTTGAGGAGGGTGGGGGAGTGAAGGCGGGAAGGCACTGGGGGCTGGGCACTGGGCATTGGGGAGAGGCAATCGGCATTGGGCAATTGGGCATTCGGGGTGTGGTGCGGCGCGGGCGTTGTGTCGGCGCGGAAAGCCGCCCCGGGTGAGAGGCCCGGGGCGGGTGTGTAGTTGGAGGGAGTTCCGGGGCCTGGAAAGGCCCCGCCCCATGAGGCAAGGAAGGGAAGGGGATGAAGACGGGGCCTGGAAAGGCCCCGCCCCACAAGGCAGGGCAGGGAAGGGGAGTGAAGACGGGGCCTGGCAAGGCCCCGCCCCACAAGGCGATGTCGGGAAGGGGTTGTCCCGCTATGGGCAGGCGGCGCCGGCGACGACCAGGGCGAGGGCGTCGATGTCGTCCTGGTCGACGTTGCCGTCCTCGTTGAAGTCGGGGTCGCGAGAGGAGCAGGCGGTGTTGCCGGCGATGACCTGGGCGAGGCAGGCGATGTCGTCCTGGTCGACGTTGCCGTCCTGGTTGAAGTCGGGGTCGCAGGTGCTGCGGCGCCAGCCGGAGGCGGGGATGATGCTGCGGGAGCCGGCGAATGGGCCGATGGAGAGCCAGAGGGCGGCGCCGCCGCCGGCCTCGAAGTACTCGATGCGGACGCGGTGGAGCCCGGGCTTGAGGCCGACGGAGTTGGTGACTTCGACGACGCCGTGCAGGCCGTCGTTGTTGATGAAGAGGGTGTCGCCGAGGAAGAGGCGGGAGCCGTCGTCGGAGGAGAGGGCGAGGGTGTAGTAGGCGGGGGTGGTGATGACGAGGAAGCCGTTGAAGATGGCGCCGACGTTGTCGGCGCGGCCGGAGGTGGCGAACTCGCCGTTGGTGGAGGGGAAGTCGACGGCGGGGACGGTGGCGCGGGCGTAGGGGGTCATGAGGGAGAAGTCGGGGAGGGAGGATGGGGAGGCGAGGGCGTAGTAGGCGACGTCGACGTTGGGGCGGCCCGCGCCGAGGGGGAGTTCGGGGTTGCGGTAGGTGTTGGGGTCGGTGACGAAGGCGGAGACGGCGGCGGTGGCGGTGGCGTTGTTGGGGTCGGAGACGGTGTAGGTGAAGGAGTCGATGGCGTTGGTGCTGGCGGGGGCGGTGTAGGTGAGTTGGTCGCGGCCGCCGGGGCCGGTGCCGACGGAGCGGGAGATGGTCCCGCCGCGCTGGCTGACGGGCTGGAAGGAGAGGATGGTCAAGGGGAGGTTGTTGGAGTGCCAGTCGTTGGCGAGGACGTCGATGGTTCGGGACTGGAGGGATTCGAAGGGTCCGGCGTCGTCGGGGACGGGGTGGCAGACGGGGTCGTCGGCGACGATGAAGGAGGCGATCCAGTTGTTCCAGCCGGAGGGCTGCTGGTACTCGCCGATGGCCCAGAAGGTGGTGTCGTCGGTGGGATCGATGGCGAGGTCGAAGTAGTCGCCCCAGCGGCCGTTGGCGCCGGCCTCGCCGAACTTGACGATCTCGGGGACGCCCATGCGACCGGCGGGGTCGGTGACGCGTCGTGCGGCGACGGCGACGGAGGGGGGGAGTGAGGCGGAGGAGACGCCGACGACGACGCCGATGTCGCCGTTGGCGTTGGAGTAGATGGCGGGGAAGTAGGAGTGGAGGGTGGGCCCGGGGTCGATGGTGCCGGACTGCTGGAGGGTGACGGCGCCGGAGGCGGGCCAGGTATTGGTGCGCATGTGATACCAGCGGGCGATGTTGCGGTTGTTGAGGCTGGTGTTATGGCAGGCGTAGAGGTTGCCGTTGCGCCAGTGGACGTTCATGATGCGGTTGTCGATGAGGTTGAGGGTGCCGGTGGGGGTGGGGCCGGCGACGGGCCCGGCGAAGGTGGGGACGGTGACGGGGGTGGAGACGATGGCGGGGTTGGTGAGGGGGTTGGTGATGGCGCGGACGCGGAGTTGGGAGGAGGAGCCGACGGAGACGAAGTAGGGGGCGAGGGGCGCGCCGAAGTGCTGGGCGACCTGGACGGAGGAGGCGGAGGCGTCGTGGAGGGTGGAGTAGACGGCGGGCTGGCCCGAGAGGAGCGGGGCCTTGTGGAAGATGCGGAAGCCGGTGCCGCCGAAGCCGCTGGTGTTGAGCCCGAAGAGGTTGCTGGTGACGTAGTAGGCGTTGGCGTCGTAGCCGAAGCCGGGGTAGTCCCACCAGTAGGTTGTGCCGTTGACGTTGAGGACGGCGTCGGTGCGGTAGGTGTGCCAGATGCCGTTGGGGTCGCTGTCGTCGGAGACGGCGATGCAGATGTAGGCCTCCTGGGTGGCGGAGTAGACCTCGGGGGCGACGACGACGAAGCGCTGGGCGAGGTGGTCGTAGAAGCACTTGGGGTCGAAGGTGTAGCCTCGGGCGCCGACGGTCTCGAAGAAGCCGGGGTTTCCGGTGTCGTTGAGGGGGATGGAGACCTGGACCTGGCCTGACTTGGAGTACCAGGCGATCTGCATGTTGACGGTGGCGAGGACGTGGTTGGGGCCGACGGCGAGGGTGGGGTCGGGGGGGACCCAGCCGGTGGCGCCGATGGAGGGCCAGGTTTCGGCGACGCGGGTGCGGTACTCGTCGAGCATGCCGCCGAGGGGGAGGGCGTTGGGGGCGTCCTGGGGGATGGCGGGCGGGGTGTCGTGGTGGGGGAGGATCTCGCGGATGCGTCGTGGGAGGGCGACGGGGTCGTGTTCCTGGATGGGGTTGGCGAGGAGGCGGGAGTCGAAGATGCCGGCGGGGGAGGAGCCGCGGTGGACGGCGCCGGGGCGGGAGAGGTCGATGGCGTCGGGTCGGGGCGGGGCGTCGTCGGCGCGGAAGGCCATGGGGGCGCCGGGCGCGGGGACGGGCTCGGGGTGGGTGGTGGAGGAACTTGCGCAGGCGCCCAGGAGCGAGGCGAACAGCAGGGCCGCGGCGAGGCGGGGGCGTGGGGACATCAGGGACCTTTCGATGGAGGGGTGGTATCGAGCATACCGGGACCCCGCCGCAGGGCAAGGGAAAGGTGCGATGGTTATCGCTGCACGATGAACTCGTCGGCGAGGAGGATGGGGCGGTCGTCGCGGCCCAGGGTTTCAAGGGCGGCGCGGACCTTGACCCAGGGCGGGGCGCCGGCGCGGAGGGGTGCGTTGGCGGGGTCGAGCCATTCGGCGACCCAGGCCTCGGCGACGAGGGGGATGCGGTAGGTGCGGGTGGAGGGGTCGTAGCGGGCGGAGTTGGACTCGGGGTCGCGGAGGTCCTCGATGCGCCAGCGGCGGGACTGGACCTCCATGCCCGGGGTGGGGCCCGAGCCCGGGCGGAAGAGTTCGACGGTGAGGAGGCCCAGGCCCTTGACGGAGTCGGCGTAGGCGTCGGTGAGTTCGACGTGGAGGACGAGGAGGCACTCGTCGGGGGAGAGGCCCGGCGCGCGGCGCTGGACGTGGGTGAGGGGGTGGACGCGGAGCGAGACGGGGTCGAAGGGGCTGCGGACGTCGACGACGGGCCCGGGGCGTCGGCGCGGGGTGAGGGCGCGGAAGGGCTCGGCGCAGGCGCCGAGGAGGAGGAGGGCGCAGAGGGCGATGGGGAGGCGCACGGCGGAGGGTATCGCGCACGCCCGGCCCGCACCGGTCGTTCCTACAGTCGTGTCCCGAACTGTTCGGGAAGGAGGTCGCGATGCGGTTTCTCAGGGCGGCGGCGTGGATGGTCGTGGTGGGCGTGATGGGCGGCGTGGCGCTGGGCCAGGGCGCGACCCCGCCGACGGCGCCGCCCCCCGCGAAGCCCGAGACCCCGCCCGCGGCCACGCCGCCCGCACCCCAGCCGGGCAAGCCCGGCGAGACACCCACGGCGCCCGCGCCGGCGAAGGAGCGATACGTGTACATGCGCATGACGACGACGATGGGCGAGATCGTGCTGGAACTGGACAGCGAGAAGGCGCCGCTGTCGGTGGCGAACTTCGAGAAGTACGCGAGCGAGGGGCACTACGCGGGGACGATCTTCCACCGCGTGATCCCCGGGTTCATGGCGCAGGGGGGCGGGTTCACGGCGGACATGAACCAGAAGAAGACGAACCCGCCGATCAAGAACGAGTGGCGGAACGGGCTGAAGAACGTGCGCGGGTCGATCGCGATGGCGCGGACGAACGTGGCGGACTCGGCGACGAGCCAGTTCTTCATCAACGTGAAGGACAACGGGTTCCTGGACGAGCCTCGGGACGGGGCGGGGTACGCGGTGTTCGGGCGGGTGGTGCGCGGGATGGACGTGGTGGACAAGATCGTGGGCGTGAAGACGACGACGCGGCGCGGGATGGGCGACGTGCCGGAGACGCCGATCACGATCGAGCGCGTGGAGAAGATGAGCGCCGAGGACGGGAAGAAGGCGGCGTCGGGGGCCTGAGCGTCCGGGCGCGGAAGCGCACGGACGGGTCGGAGGCAGAACCCGGGCGCGGGGTATCCGTGCGCGGGGATATTGCTATGCTGGACGCATGGGGATCCCGCGCGGGAGGGTGCGTGGGTGGTCGGCGCTGTGCGTGCTGGGCGCGCCGGGGCTGTCGCTCGCGGCGGGTGCGCCGGGGGCCGGCGGCGGGGCAGGCGCGTCGTCGGGCGGCGCGTGGATGATGTGGTGCGTGGCGGGGTGGGCGCTGGCGGCGGCGGGCGCGGTGGTGGCGTGGTGGGTGCGGCGGTCGTTGCGCGTGCGGGTGGAGCGGGCGGAGGCGGAGGCGGCGCGGCTGCGGGGTGAGGCGGGGGTGACGGCGCGCCGGCTGGCGCACGTCGAGGTGATGCACGCGATCGCGGCGGCGCAGGGCGAGGGCGTGGCGCCCGAGGCGCTGCTGGCGCAGGCGGCGCGGGATTTGGGGGCGGCGCTGGGCGAGGCGCGGGTGTGCGTGTGGGAGCGGGGCGAGGGCGGGGCGGTGGTGCTGGTGTCGTGCCTGGGCGCGGGCGACGAGGCTGAGGGCGCGGTCCGCGCGGAGGGGTGGGGCGGGGCGTGGGGCGAGGCGCTGGCGGCGGGGGAGGTGTGCCACGCGACGGTGAAGGACACCGGGGGGACGCGGACGTGGTGGGCGCAGCACGGCGCGCGGGCGTGGGGCGAGGTGGGGGTGGTGGACGCCGAGGGCCTGCGGGCGAGCGTGTCGGCGTCGTGGGCGCGCGAGGACGGGTGCGACGAGTTTGCGCTGGCGACGCTGGAGGACGTGGGGCAGGCGTTGTCGCGCGCGGTGCGGGCGTGGGGGCTGGAGGCCGAGCGGCGCGTGGCGGTGGAGAAACTGCTGCGGAGCGAGGCGTGCTACCGGCGGATCTTTGATCAGAGCCCGGACCCGATGGTGCTGTACGAGGAATCGAGCGGGCGTGTGCTGGGGATGAACGCGGCGGCGGAGTCGCTGCTGGGGCCGGTGCAGGGGGACGGGGCGGTGCTGCCGGTGCCGGAGGGGGCGGTGCCGGGAGAGCCGGCGCGGGTGCGGCGTCGGGTGCGCGGGGCGGACGGTTGCGAGGTGGAGGTGTCGGAGACGTCGTACGCGGTGGAGTTTGTGCGTCCCGGGGCGCGGCTGGCGACGCTGCACGAGGTGTCGGCGCTGCTGCGTGAGGAAGAGGCGGCGGTGCGTGCCGAGGCGCGGGCGCGGGTGATGCACGAGGCGTTCGCGGGGGCGTTGCGGCTGGTGGCGGAGGCGGCGCCGCTGGAGCGGATCTTCAAGACGGTGTGCGACGCGGTGGAGCAGGCCGAGCCGGGGGTGTCGTGCACGGTGTCGGTGCTGACGGAGGATCGGACGCGTCTGCGGCTGGTGTACTCGGGGAGCCTGGCGCCGGAGATGTCGTCGTCGTCGGCGGATTTGCCGGTGCGGGATGACCTTGGGGTGTGCCCGGTGGCGGCGAGCACCGGGACGCGGGTGATCAGCGAGAACGTGCAGGCGGACCCGAAGTGCGCGGTGTTCGCGGACCTGGCGCTGCGGTGCGACATCCGCTCGTGCTGGTCGGAGCCGTTGCGGGGGCTGGACGGTCGGGTGATGGGGACGTTCGCGCTGTACCGCCCGGTGCCCGGCCCGCCCCGGGAGCGGGAGATCGGGCTGGTGGTGACGGCGTCGGAGATCGTGGCGCTGGCGATGCGGCATCACGCGGCGCTGCACGCGCTGGAGTTGACGCGTCGGCGGCACGAGCGGGCGCTGCGCGCGACGCGGGCGATCGTGTGGGAGTACGACCCGGCGACCGACGTGTCGCGGATGTGGGGGCACCCCGAGGACGGGGGCGAGGACCGGATCGGGGTGGGTGGGCTGGAGCGGTGGGAGTGGGGCCCGGCGGACTGGGCGGCGCGGGTGCATGCGGAGGACGTGGCGGAGATGCGCCGGCGGTTCGACGGGTGCCTGCGCGGGGACGGGGTGTACGACGCGGAGTACCGGCTGCGGCTGGGGGACGGCGGTGGGTACCGCTGGGTGCGGTCGATGGGCGTGCGCGTGGAGGAGAGCGGGGGGACGCGCGTCGTGGGGACGCTGGTGGACGTGACGGACCGGCGGCGGGCGCTGGACGAGTTGGCGCGGACGAACGGGGACCTGGAGCGGTTCGCGGGGACGGCGAGTCACGAACTGCAGGAGCCGCTGCGGACGATGCGGGCGTACGCGGACCTGCTGGTGGATCGTCACGGCGCGGGGCTGGGCGAGGAGGGGCGGGCGCACGCGGGGCAGATCCGGGACGCGTCGGCGCGGATGCAGGCGCTGGTGGAGGGGCTGCTGACGTTCGCGCGGGCGGGCGGGCGTCCTGTGCTGGGCGAGGTGGACATGCGTGTGCTGGCGGAGGAGGCGGCGCTGGCGGCGCGGGCGGCGGTGGCGGCGCGTCGGGGGGACGTGACGGAGGTGGAGATCGGGGAGATGCCGCGGGTGCGGGGGGACGCGGTGCTGCTGCGGCAGGTGCTGGAGAACCTGCTGGTGAACGCGATGAAGTTTGCGCCCGACGGGGGCGGGCGGGTGCGGGTGGGGGCGCGTCGCGGGGTGGATGGGTGGGAGTTCCGCGTGGCGGACGACGGGGACGGGATTGCGCCGTCGGATCGGGAGCGGGTGTTTACAATGTTCACGCGGCTGCGGTCGCGCAGCCGCGGATCGGGGTCGGGGCTGGGGCTGGCGATCTGCCGGCGGATCGTGGAGGGGCACGGGGGTCGGATCTGGGTGGAGGGGAACGAGCCTCGGGGGGCGGTGTTCGCGTTCACGATTCCGGACGCGGGAGGTGGCAGATGAACGCGATCCGGGTGCTGATCGTCGAGGACAACCCGGCGGACGCGTCGCTGATGGGGGTGCTGCTGCGGTCGCGGCGTCCGGCGGAGGTGCGTGTGGCGGAGACGCTGGCGGAGGCGCTGGCGATCGTGTGCTGCACGACGGGGCCGAGGCCGGACGTGATGCTGGCGGACCTGTACCTGCCCGACTCGGAGGGGATCGAGACGGTGCGGAGCCTGGTGCGGTGCGCGCCGGACGTGGCGATCGTGGCGTTGAGCGGGGGCTCGGACGAGTCGACGGGGCTGGAGGCGGTGCGGGCCGGGGCGCAGGACTACCTGCTGAAGGGGCGGATGGACACGGACGCGCTGGCCCGCGCGGTGCGTCACGCGCTGGAGCGGCACCGGGCGAACCAGGCGCTGAAGCGTCGGGCGGAGCACGAGCAGTTGATCCGGCGTTCGGCGGGGCTGGCGTGGTGGGAGTGGGACCTGGCGAGCGACGAGTGCCGGCATTCAGAGGACTGGGCGGCGACGTTCGGGATGCCCGAGGTGGACGCGTTCCGGACGGCGCGGGAGTTCTTCGAGATCGTGGATCCGGAGGACGTGCCCGGGCTGCGGGCGGCGATGGAGCCGGCGCTGCGAGACGGGTCGCAGGTGGAGCATGATTTCCGGTTCGTGCGTGCGGACGGGTCGCGGGTGTGGGCGTCGGTGATGATCCGGGGTCGCGCGGGGGAAGGGGGCGTGCGCACGCACCTGTACGGCGTGACGCGGAACGTCGACGTCGCGAAGCGGCGCGAGGTGGCGCTGGGGCGGCTGGCGGAGATCGCGCCGGTGGGGGACGGGTTCTTCGGGGACCTGGCGGGGCACCTGGCGACGGCGATTGGGGTGCGCTGGGCGGTGATCGCGGAGCGCCAGGGCGAGATGATGCGGGTGCTGGCGTTGTGGGATCGCGGGGTGGTGACGCGGGGGATGGTGTATCCGCTGAAGGGGACGCCGTGCGATGAGGCGGTGCGATGCCCGGACGGGTGCCTGGTGCCGACGGGGGCGGCGGCGCGGTTTCCCGAGGACGAGTCGCTGCGCGTGATGGGGGTGGATTCGTACATGGGCGCGGCGATGCACACGGCGCGCGGGGAACTGCTGGGGGTGGTGAGCGTGATGCACGACGGGGCGCTCCCGCGGGACGCGGCCCAACTGCGGGTGCTGGTGCACGTGTACGCGGCGCGGGCCGGGGCGGAGATCGCGCGAGTGCGCGCCGAGGCGTCGCTGCGGGCGCGGGAAGAGGCGGACGCGCAGTCGCGCCGGCTGGAGGCGATCGGGCGGCTGGCGAGCGGGGTGGCGCACGACATCACGAGTTTGACGGCGGCGATCCGGGGGTATGCGAGCCTGGCGCTGTCGACGCTGCCCCCGGCGCACCCGGCGCGCGAGAGCCTGGCGCGGGTGGAAGAGGCGGCGCGCCACGCGTCGGGGATGACCAGCGCGCTGCTGACGTTCGCGAAGGGCTCGGCGACGCGGAAGGCCCGCGTGCGCCTGGGCCCGCTGGTGGAGGCAGCGGGTGGGCTCTTCTCGCGCATGGCGCCGCAGAGCGTGCATCTCGATTCCGACCTGTCGGGCGCGGCGGACGTCTGGGTGGACGTGAACGAGGCACAGGTGCAGCAGGTGATCCTGAACCTGCTGGACAACGCGTCGGATGCGTTGGGGGGCGCGGGGCGGGTGCGGCTGGAGGCGGGGCGTCTGGCGAGCGGGGAGGCGTTCGTGCGGGTGGAGGATCGGGGCGTGGGGATGACGCCCGAGGTGAAGTCGCGGGTGTTCGAGCCGTTCTTCACGACCAAGCCCGAGGGGCAGGGGACGGGGCTGGGGCTGCCGATGGCGCACGGGGTGATGGCGGAGCACGGGGGGCGGCTGGAGATCGAGAGCGAGCCGGGGCGCGGGACGCGGGTGACGGCGGTGCTGCCCGCGCGGGAGGCGCCGGCGCCGAGCGAGGTGGCGCGCGCGACGCCGGGCGACGGCGCGCGCCGGGCGCTGGTGGTGGAGCGTGACGTGCTGGTGCGCGGGCTGCTGGCGTCGATGCTGGAGACGCTGGGGTACGAGGTGACGGCGGTGGGGGAGCCGGCGGAGTGTGCCGCTCCGGTCAAGGGGTCGCGACCGGAACTCATCGTTTCGGGCACGGGCCCGGAGGCGTGGGCCGGGCGGGCGCCGGGGGGCGACGCGAAGAAGGTGCGCTGGGTGTTCGTGACGGGCAACGGGCACGGGGACGTGCCGATCGGGGACGGGGTGGCGCAGGTGCGGACGCCCTTCGGGCTGGCGGACCTGCGCGAGGCGATCGAGGCGACCCACGCCGCGGAGAGGACGCATGGCTGATCGCATCCGGGTGATGGTGGTGGATGATCACGCGCTGGTGCGGCGCTCGCTGGCGCAGCTGCTGTCGCAGGCGTCGGACATCGAGACGGTGGCGGAGTGCGAGACGGCGGATCGCGCGATCGACGAGGCGATCCGGCTGAACCCGGACGTGGTGCTGCTGGACATCGACATGCCGGGGGTGGCGGCGTTCGACGCGGCCCGGACGATCCGGGCGCGCTCGCCCGGCGCGAGGATCATCTTCCTGAGCGCGTTCACGCACGACCGGTACATCGAGGCGGCGCTGGCGGCGGGGGCGATGGGCTACCTGACGAAGGACGAGCCCCCCGAGACGGTCGCCCGCGCGGTGCGGACGGTGGCGGCGGGACGGACGGCGTTCTCGGCCGAGGTGCAGGCGCGGCTCATCATCGATGCGCAGGGCGTGCGGCTGAGCCCGTCGGTGCAGAGCCGGACGGCGTCGCTCTCGGCGCGCGAGATCGAGGTTCTCCGGTATATTGCCCAGGGGCTGGCCAAGAAGGAGATCGCCGAGATCATGCACCTGTCGGTCAAGACGGTCGAGAACCACTCGGCGAACCTCATGAAACGCCTGGGGATCCACGATCGGGTGGAACTGGCGAGGTTTGCAATCCGTGAGGGGTTGGTCGAGGCGTAGGCACGTATCGAGGCCTGGTTGGGTATCGTCACCCAGCCGACTGAGGGGATATTGGGGACTTCCCCCCATTGGTGGGGATGCGGAACGAGACGATACTTGGGTGTTCACGGTGGGACGAGGGGACCAAGCCGTGCGATTGTGAAAGGATGCCAGTTGAGCACGCGCGAGCATGGTGGAACCAATGGATTGCGGGATACGACGGCCGGCCCCGGCGGTGCGATGGCGGCACAGCGCCCCGACCTCCTGGGCCTGGTGAGCGACGCCCAGCGGCGCGTCCTCGAACTGCTCCTGGAAGGGCAGACCGAGCCGCAGATCGCGGAGCGCCTCGGGCGCAGCCGGCACACGGTGCACGACCACACGAAGGCCATCTACTCGGCCCTCAAGGTGAACAACCGCGTGCAACTGGTGCTGCTGTTCGCGAACCCGGGGACGAACAAGTAAGGACCGGGCGATCGGCGCCGCGGGCGTGATCGGCGTGCGTGCACGTGTGCACGCAGTGCGCGCAGCGCGGTAGACTCGTCCCCGGTGCGGGGCATGGCGCCCCGGCACCGGGAGGCACGAGCCATGCTGCGTCTGTATCGCCTGCTGAACCGTCGGTACGGCCCGCTGTCGCACCTCTCGCCCGAAGAGTTCAAGGCCCAGCGCCGTGCGATGCTCAAGGCGTCGCTGGCCGCGGGCGCGGGCGTTTTGCTGAGTTCGGGCGGGTGGGGGCGGCTCGGGCGCGATTCGGAGCGCCGGGTCGTCGTGATCGGCGCGGGCTTCTCCGGGCTGGCGTGCGCGTACGAGTTGGCGCAGGTCGGGTGGAACGTGACGGTGGTGGAGGCGCAGAAGCGCGTGGGCGGGCGGGTGATGACGCTGCACGACTTTGTGCCCGGCAAGGCCGTCGAGGCCGGGGCGGAACTGGTCGGCACGAATCACGACCACTGGATGGCGTACGCGAAGAAGTTCAAACTCGACTTTGTCGAGATGTCGGACGACGCGGACCTGGACGCGCCGATCGTGCTGGGCGACCGGGTGATCGGGGGCGAGGAAGGGGCGGCGCTGTGGGAGGCGTTCGAGGAAGCCGCCCAGGGGATGAACGGCCTGGCGAAGGACGTGGACGCGGAGCGCCCGTGGCGCTCGCCGGACGCGAAGGCGCTCGATGCGCGGTCGCTGAAGGCATGGATCGGGGACCTGGACGCGTCGGACCTCATCAAGGGCGCGCTGGAGGCGAACGTCGCGGGGGATAACGGCGTGGCGGCGGACCGCATGTCGCTGCTCGCGATGCTGTCGCAGGTGAAGGGCGGCGGGCTGGAGCGGTTCTGGGACGAGACCGAGGCGTGCCGCTGCAAGGGCGGGAACGGACAACTGGCGGAGAAACTGGCCGCGGCCCTGGGCGAGCGGGTGATCACGGACCTGCCGGTGAAGGAAATCTCGATCGGCGGTACGGGGTGCGTGGTGACGTGCGCGGACGGGCGGCGGCTGGAGTGTGACGACGTGGTGCTGGCGACGCCGCCGACGGTGTGGGGGCGGATCAAGTGCGACCCGGAGATTCCCGCGTCGCTGCGTCCGCAACTGGGGAGCAACGTGAAGTACCTCACGCGCGTGAAGCGGCGGTTTTGGCGCGACACGGGGCGTTCGCAATACACGCTCTCCGACGGCGACGTGAACTGGACGTGGGAGAGCACGGACGGTCAGGGCGACGAGGGGTCGTTCGGCCTGACGGCGTTCTGCGGCGGGCCCGGGAGCGAGCGCGTGCGCGGGCGCGACGCCGCGACGCGCGACAAGGCGATGACCGACCTGCTGGAGTCGTGGATGCCGGGGTATCGCGCGAACCTGGAGGAGGCGCGATTGCTCGATTGGCCGGGCTTCACGTGGGCGCGCGGGGCGTACTCGGCGTATGCGCCCGGGCAGATCACGGCGATGGGCCCGACGCTGCACGAAGGGCTGGGACGCCTGCACTTCGCGGGCGAGCACTGCTCGTTCGCGTTCATGGGGTACATGGAGGGCGCGCTGCACGCGGGGGTTGGGCTGGCGAAGCGGCTGGCAGGCGTGAAGCAGTAGGCTGACGGGATGTGTACCAAGCGATCAGTCCCAATGTCCCGGTCGCGACCGCATTGCGGAGCGCGATGAGGGACCAATCGCCGACTGGACCGGAGCTCAATCCACATCCGCACGGAGCGGGCTGTGGCGGCGGTTGATGGTGGAGCACGAACGCGTAGGCCGTCATCCCGAGAAAGAACGCGGCGAGGGTGAGCGAAGGGATCGATGGGCTTGCGCGGGTGAGCACCAACGCCAGTGACAATACGCCGAGGATGACTTCGGAAAGAGGCACGCCGAGCGTCACGGTGGCGATCAGGTCCTCGGGCCAGATCGCGTGCGAGCGAAGGGCGCTCTGAAAGGCGGCGAGGCTCGTGAACTTCGAGACGCCGCTGGCGAGTACGACAACCGCGCCCAAGGCCGTGACGAGTCGTGCGGCTGGGAGCACAAGGCGTCGGCTCATCGGGTACGTTTCCAGATCCAGACACCTCCGCCACCGAGCGCGAGAATGAGCCCGGTGATCAGCAGTGTCCATCGCCACGACTGGCCCGGCGTGGGGGCGTTGTCGATCACGATGCTCGGCGCGTCGCGTCCCGAAGGTGCCGACTCGCCCGCGAGGCGGACCTGCGACGCGAACGCCTTCTCCTGGTTGTAGCGGACGACCGCGCCGAGCGCCTCGACGCGTTCGATCGAGAACGCGTCGGGGGTAGCTCGCTCGCGGAACTCGGCGGAGACGAGTGTGGACGTGCCGGGGCTCGACGTTCGAAGCACGCGCACCGTCGCGGGAAGGCTATCGGCGAAGAGATGCGATCCACGAAGGTCCATGCCGAGGTCCGGCATGTCGGACCTGCGCGACGAGACGAGGCGACCTTCGGCGTCGAATACCAGATGGATGACCCGGTCCGGCGTGGACTGATCGAGCACGAAGTCCGCGGTGAACCCGTTCTCCGTGCGCGTCACGTTGCGTGCGAGGGATGGATCGCGGAGGATGATCCATCCGAAGACATCGGGCAGGACCGACGCTGTCATGAGCATGGATCGGTGCCACGGATCGGGGTTGTCGCCCGCGGGCCTGGCGGGGTTTCCCCCGCTGGCCCATGAGCGACCGTCCGGCGTGCGGCCCATGACGATGACAGGCTGGACGTGGTACCACGCGCCGGTGGCGAAGTCGACGCCGACGCGGAACTCGGTGGTGCCGGATCCGGACTGATGGATGACCTCGACGATCCCGGAACGAGGCACGACATCGCGCAGCCGCGAAACGAGCAGCAAACCATCGTCGGTGAAAGTCTGCGCGATCCCGAGTGCGACGATCAGGATTGAAATACTCACGGCTCACCCTGGCTGCTGCACGGCGTCGTGCAGTTGTCCACTGTGTATAGCAGTTTCAAGGTCTTGAAGGACGCGTCTTTGACCCAGCAGCACGATCCGTCCGGATTGCGCCCGATGAACACCCACGGGGATGGCATCATCGTAGAGCACCCCACCAGCGCCCACTCTCCGCCCGTGAGAAATTCTATCTCAGTGCACTCCGCCTTCCGAAGGCCAGCCTTGATCCCGCACGCGTTTGACTGTCCGGTCGCGGGCGGTGTGCAATCAACCGAAGAAGATTCACACACAGTGACTTTTGGTCCGGTACATGGCGGCGAGCTTTGTCCATTGTTTGTCCAACTCAGATTATATTGACAGCATGCGGCGTAGGCCGCGGACGTCAGGCCGGCGACACACAGGATCGCGCTAAGGACGTTGCAGGTGATTCGCAGCATGGTCCGGGTTCCTCGTTCTACCGATCACGCCCGAGGTATCCACCCCAGGTCGAGATCACAGGCATGCCAACAAGATCAACCACGACCGCAGGTTCACCTGCGTTCAACTCGATATGGTCGGCAATGATCAGTGAACTGTCGCAGAACACCACTGGGGCTTTCCAACGCATTGTGCAGCAGAAGGCGTGCGGATCGGCAGGGTAATATCCTCCGGCGCCACGTTCTTGCGCCATCGCTCCCTTGAGTGACGGGTAGGAGACCATGTGCTGGCGGACGGCTCGCGACGTCGCCTGTTCAGGCGGAATCGTACGTCCGGGGAGCATCCGATCGGGGTCGTACATGAGGCACCATGACATGACATACCTGATGTTGCGGTAGGCTCGAAACCCGTAGGGGTCCGCTTCGCCGGGTGTGCTGAAGTATCCGCCCGCGTGAAGAGCCCGGTACCATTCCCACCCGGCGAGCGGCGCGTTCTCGTGGGCTACCGGGTACACGTCCCTGTGCTCGTGGACGTACTGGGAGACAAGTGTGAAGTTCTGGCGCAGTTGCCCGGCGTCACGCGTCTGGCGGGCCGTCGCCATCGACCGTCCGATCGCCGGCGCAGCGAACGACAGCAGGATCATGACGACCCCGACCACCATGACGAGTTCGATAAGACCCTCTAACAGAATGGCACGCCCTTTGCGGCGAGTCCTGTCGTGCAAGGAGGCACGACATGGCCAAGCCGCTGCTGGAC